>WBZU01000111.1_pt1 | contig 82802 bp, 78 predicted proteins | sample 5204311 | NCBI WGS metagenome assembly WBZU01 (sample SAMN12344359, study PRJNA552823) | activated sludge metagenome | biome: Activated sludge suspended growth; feature: Nitrification reactor; material: Wastewater; isolation source: activated sludge from nitrification reactor of wastewater...
ACGGTCATGCTGGAGCCCCCTCTCGGAGGGGGCTCGGGGGAGCCGTGTGTACGGGCCTTGGCCCGAAGCGGCCGAAGGCCGCTTCGGGCCGCAAGCGGCCGGTGGCCGCTCGGCACGCCGGTTTGAAGCATCGTGGGTGCCGCTTCGGTGAAGCGGACAACTGAAATGCTCGACCTGCGCTTCGCGATCAGCAGCGGCCGGCTGCCGCCTGCGCATGCACAGGCGATCGCCGCCGCGCTCGAGGCCGCGTTGCCCTGGCTGGCAGCGACGCCGCGCTGCGGCGTGCACCCGCTGAAGCTGGCGGCCGGCGGCACCGAGCCGCTGCTGTCGCCACGCACCCGGCTGACGCTGCGCGTGCCGCGCCTGCGCTCGCCGGACGCAGCCCGGCTCGCCGGCCGGGATCTGCCGCTGCACGACGGCCACCTGCTGCTGGGCGCGGCGCAGCCGCACGAGCTGCTGCCCTGGAGTGCGCTGTACGCCGACTGCGTGCTGGCGCCGGACGGCGCCGGCGAGCTCGCGTTCGTGCAGGCAGTGCGAGCCGAGCTCGACGCGCTGGGCATCGCCGGCCGGTTGATCTGCGGCCTGCCGCGGCGCGCTGCCGACGGCACCGTGCGGGGTTGGAGCCTGATGGTCGACCGGTTGTCGCAGACTGATTCGCTGGCCTTGCAGCAGCACGGCATCGGCGCCGGCCGGCGCTGCGGCTGCGGCCTGTTCGTGCCGCATCGGTCGGCAGCCGCGGTCGGCGCCGCGGCCTGAACCGCCCGCAGCCCGGCCGCAACCCCCCGCGCAGTCCGCGAAGTGCCGTCCGTCGAGTACAACCCGTCGAGTGCAGTCCGCAAAGTGCAGTCCGCGCGATGCAGCCCACCCTGAACAGCGCACCATGAGCAGCCCGCAGCCGCCCGCAATGCGCATCAAGAGCCGCTGGTTCAAGCCGGGGGACGCGCACACCCCGGCCGAGCAGGCGGGCGCGATGGCCTTCATCGTGTGGCGCGTTGCGCGGCGCGTGCTCGAGCGCATGCGCGGCACCGATTTCGACATCGACGCCGGGCCGGCGTATTTCGCCTTCCTGCGCGAAGTGCTGGTCTTCCTGATCGCGGTGCTCGACCGCAGCGTCGCGGCGCGGCTGCCCGCAGCCGACCGCGTGGCCTTCACGACCGCGCTGGTGCGCGAGGCGGCGCGCACGCTCGCCGACAACGAGGACGATCTGCTCGGCGCCCCGCCCGCCGGCGCGCCGGCGCACGCCGACACCTTCATCGACCTGGTCAACGACGTGGTGCAGCACTACGCCGAGTTCGGTGCCGACCCGTCGCCTGCCGACCCCCAGGCCGGCTTCCAGCCCGGCTTCGGCTTCGTGCGCTACCTCGGCAGCCGGCTCGAGCCGACGCTGCCGCCGAAGGACCGCCCCTGGGTGATCGACCAGGTGATGGCGGTCGAGGCCCCCGAGGCGCTGGCGATCGTGCAGCGCGCGCTGCACGAGTTGTACGACCCGCAACCGCGGCGCGCGCGCCGCGCGTCGGCCGGCGGCGACTGACGATGGGCGCGTCCCTGCCCCGCAGCGCGGCCGCCGGCCGCCCCTTCGACCTCGACGACGACGCCGCCTATCGCCGCTGGCGCGACTGGAAGCTCGCGCACCGGCCCGCCGCCACCGCCGACCTGATCGTCGAGCTGGCCGACGCGCGCGCGCTGCGCCCCGCCGAGCGCAGCGCGCTGCTCGACCGCATCGGCCGCGCCGGCTTCGCGCTGTACCGCTCGCCCGTGCCCGGTGACGATCGCGAGCTGCCGCGCCGGCTGGGCGCGCAGCTCGGCGTGCAGCGGCTCGACGCCAACTGGCTGGCCGACGACGACGGCATCTCGAGCATCGCGGTGCGCGCGCGCGCCGACAGCGGCGGCGGCGACGGCTTCATCCCCTATACCGATCGGCCGATCCGCTGGCACACCGACGGCTACTACCACCCGGCCGCGCGCACGATCCGCACGCTGATCCTGCACTGCGTGCGCCCGGCGCGCGCCGGCGGCGTCAACGCGCTGCTCGATCCGGAGCTGGCCTACCTCGCGCTGCGCGACGCGTCGCCCGCGCAGGTGCACGCGCTGATGCAGCCCGACGCGATGACGATTCCGGCGCGCGAGGATGCCGCCGGCGTCGCCCGCGCCGCGCAGGCCGGCCCGGTGTTCCGGGTCGATGCCGGCGGCCGGCTGCAGCTGCGCTACACCGCGCGCACGCGCAGCATCGCCTGGCGCGACGACACCGCCACCCGGGCCGCGGCCGCGGCGCTCGCGGCGCTGCTGGCGTCGGATTCGCCCTGGATCCACCGCGTGCGGCTCGACGCCGGCATGGGGCTGGTCGGGCACAACGTGCTGCACGACCGCAGCGCCTTCGTCGACGACCCCGCGGCGCCGCGGCTGCTGTGGCGCGCGCGCTTCACCGACCGCATCGCCACCCGCTGGGACGATGGCTGGCGCCACGGATGAGCCATGGCGCAGCGGCTGACGATCTGGCGTGCGGCGCAGCTGCTGGGCGTGCCGCGCGCGGTGCTGCAGCAGCGGGTGCGCGCCGGCGAGATCGAGCTGGACGACGGCCAGGTGTCGACCGAGGCGCTGCTGCGGCTGTATCCGCAGGCCGAACTCGAAGGCAGTGGCATGCTCGAGCGCGTGACCCAAATCCGCGACGAAGCCTTCGGCCGGCGCGTGCGCGAACGCCTGCTGCCCAGCCAGGAGGTGCTGGCGCAGCGGCTGTTCCGCCAGGGCCAGGAGATGGCCGACACGCAGCGCCACCTGCAGCGCTGGCACGCGCTGGTGCTCGAGCTGCGCGCGCGGCTCGCGGCGCTGTGCGCCGATTCCCCCGACCCCCGGCTGCCCGAATTGCAGCGCCAGCTGAACGACGGGCTGGCCAGGGCGCTGGCCACCGAACCCGTCGATGTGCTGGACGTCATGGACGACGTACTCAAGCTGCTGTCGGCGCAGGTGACGCTGCGCCCGAGCGGGCACCAATTCATCGTCGAAGGCCACGACACGCTGCTGCAGGCCGGCGTGCGCGCCGGGCTGAAACTGAACTACGGCTGCGGCAACGGCAGCTGCGGCCTGTGCAAGGTGCGCGTGACCTCGGGCCAGGTGGCGCGCACGCTGCACACCGACTACCCGCTGTCGGCGAACGAGCGCGCGCAGGGCTACGTGCTCGCCTGCGCGCACACCGCGGCCAGCGCCGAGCTGACGATCGAGACGCTCGAGGCCGCCGGCCCGGCCGACATCCCGCAGCAGCAGATCACCACCACCGTGCGCGCGCTGCAGCCGCTGGGCGCCGACACGCTGGCGCTGCACCTGCAGACGCCGCGCACGCACCGCCTGCGCTTCCTCGCCGGGCAGGGCGTCACGCTGGGCATCGCCGCGGGCGACGGCGTGCACGCCCGCCACGCGATCGCCAGCTGCCCTTGCGACGACCGCAACCTGCATTTCGTCGTGCCGCGCGACCCGGCCGACCCGGTGGCCGCAAGGCTGTTCGCCGGCGCGCTGCGGCCGGGCGACGCGGTCACGGTGTGGGGGCCGGACGGCGACTTCGTGCTCGCCGACGAATCGCTGCCGCTGGTCTTCGCCGCCTGCGACACCGGCTTCGCGCCGGTCAAGAGCCTGATCGAGCACGCGCTGTCGCTCGACGCGGCGCCGTCGATCGCGCTGTTCTGGCTGGCGACGCGGCCCGACGGTCATTTCCTCGAGAACCAGACGCGCGCCTGGTCGGACTCCTTCGACCACTTCGAGGCCACGCTCAGCCGCAGCGACGACGCCGCCCGCGGCGCGCGCGAGATGGCCGCCGCGATGCGCGCCGACCTGTTCGACATCGGCTGCGCGTTCTACGTGGCCGGCCCGGGCGCCTTCGTCGACGCGCTGCAAGGCGCGCTGCTGGCCGCCGGCGTGCCCGGCGCGCAGCTGCACCTGGAGGTCACCGGATGAGCGCGCCCCCGCGGCCGTCGGCGCACGGCGCCCGGGCGGGCGCATGAACGGCGACTGCCGCGGCGGCGAAGTGTTCGCGCTGCGCGTGCTCGGGCACGACATGGCGCCGGAGTTCAGCCACGGCGAGATCATCGTGGTCGAGCCCGACGGTGCGCTGCGCGACGGCAGCTTCGTGCTGGCCGAGCTCGCCGACGGCTGGACCTTGCGCCAACTGTGCCGGCGCGGCGACGGCTGGGCGCTGCGCGCGCTCAACCCGGCGCCGGGCAGCGCGCCCGAGCAGCCGCTGCCGGGCCTGGACGCGGTGCGCGGCGTGGTCATCCAGAAGGCCGTGCCGGGGCGGCGGCGGCTGTCGAAGTCCTACCTCTGACCCGGATGGCCGACGAAGCCGATGCCGGCCGTCCCCTGGCGGCGCGTGCAGACGCCACCGGAATCGCCGCGCTGCGCGACGCCCCGGCACCGGCGCGGGCGCTGGTCGCCGCGGTGCAGGCCAATTGCCACGTCGCCGACGCGCGTCACGCGACCGAGCTGACGCTGTGCACCTACCTGCTGCAGATGCGCGAGTTCTTCCGCTGGGAGCGCGGGCTGCCGTTCGGCGCCGCGCTCGCGCGCCATGAGGTCGGCGCCTGGCTCGCCGAACGCGAAGCCCTGTGGGAGCAGGTGCAGGGCGACGCCTGGCAGCCGCTGCCGCTGCCCGACGCCGGGCCGCCGGCCGACCCCTTCGATGCGCCCGCGGTCAACGCGCGGCTGGGCGGCACCGGGCTGCTGTACGGTGCCGGCATCGGCGCCGGCGGCCGGCCCGACTTCTTCCTGGCCGAGCTGCACGCACGCACGCAGCGCGACGGCCTGCCGGTGGCCGTGGCCGGGCACGAGCTGGCGCGCGGCCTGCTCGCCCCGCCGGCAGCGTTGGCCGACGAGCACGGCAACGCGCGCATCGTGCTGCGGCGCGAGTCGATCGCGCGCTGGGGTTGGGAGCGTCTCGAAGCCTTCCGGCTGCGGCCGGCGGCCGGCAGCGCCTTCGCCGCCGCCGCCGAGGCCTACGGCCTGGACCGCGATCTCGACGCTGCGCTGCCGCGCCTGGTCGACGAGCAGGCCGAGGCCGCGCTGCTGCACGAGATCGGCGAGTACCGCGTCGGCCGGCGCCTGGGCCCGGCCTGGACCGCGCTGCGCCAGGCGCTGCCCACGCGCCGCGGCGAGCTGCACGCGCGCGCATTGCGCGACCTGCTGGCCGACTTCGACGTCACGCTGCCGACGCTGCTGGCGCGCGGCGCCGACCCTTCGCTGCACCTGTGGTTCGCGGCCTTCGACGGCGTGCGCGCGCAACTGCACCCGGGGCTGCCGGCCGCCTGGCGCGCCTGGCGCGGCGGCGACGGCGGGGCGGCGCTGCGAGCCGCCTGCGCCGCCGGCCGGCGCCATTTCGAAGCGCTTGCGCAGGATCTGCTGCGCCGGCACGCCGCCGGCGGCGCGGGCGCGGCGGCCGACATCGAGGCGCGGCTCACCGCCGCGCAGGCGATCTGCCGCGGTTGACGGGCTCACTCAGGGCCGCGGCGGCGCGCCCGCGGCCACCGGACACGCGCCGGCGCCGGAGTCGGCGAGGTCCAGGCAGCGGCCATCGAGATCGGCCGGCGCGCCGATGCCGACGATGTGCGCGAGCGTGGGCGCGATGTCGGTCGTGGCCACCGGCAGGATGCGGGTCTGCGCCGGCGCCCCGGGCCACCAGAACACGATCGGCACCCGGCGGTCGAGGTCGTACGGGCCGGAGTGGCCTTCGATGTAGGACGTGAGCCGCGCGGGGGCAACCGTGATGCCCGGCTGGTACGCGAGCACGATGTCGCCCGAGCGGCCCGCCATCGCGCTCTGGGCGAAGCGGTCGCGCAGCGTCATCAGCTCGGGATCGATGCCGCGCGGATGGTGGGCGAGCAACTCCTGCAGCGCATAGGCTGCGGCCACTTCCGGCTGCGTGCGCAGGATTTCGAGCGCCGCCTCGACCACGCGCGCGCGCTGCGGCTCGGCGAGCTGCCTGCCGGCGGCATCCACCGCGTACAGCTGCATCAGGTCGGGGCTGGCGAGCGGGTCGTGCGCCAGACCGAGCCGGCCCCGGAGCTGCGCGTTCACGCCCGCGAGCAGCGCCTTGCCGTCGATGCGCCGCGCCTGCGGGTAACCCTGGCGCGCGAGCCGCTCGGGGAAATCGGTGCCGCCGTGGTCGGCCGACAGCGCGAGCAGCACGCGCACGCCGAGCGATTCGAGCCGCGCCAGCAACCGGCCCATCAGGCCGTCGAGCCGGTACATCTGCTCGCACATCTCGGGCCCGGCCGTGCCGTAGCCGTGGCCGACGAAATCGGTCGCCGAGAAGCTGATCGCGAGCAGGTCGGTCGCGCCGCGCCGGCCGAGCTTGTAGTGCTCGATCAGCGTGAAGGCCGCCTCCAGCGTCAGCGGGTCCATGATCTGCAGCGCGCGCGCCGGCTTGGGCGCCTCGCCGGGCTTGGCCGGCAGCATCGGCGGCAGGCCCGACTGCCAGTCCGCCCCGCCGATGCGATAGCTGGCTTCGAGCGCCCGGCACGCGTCGTGGCGGTAGGTCCACGCCGGCGGCGGCACGTACGCCTGCTGCACCTTGGCGTTCAGCGCCGCCAGCGGCGCCAGCTTCGCGGCCGCGTCCTCGCCGGGGGCGGCGTAGGTGGTGAAGCCGAAGCCGTCGATGTACCAGAAGGCCGCGTCGGCGCGGTGGCCGCCGAGCGTGATCGCGGCGCGGTCCTTGCCGGCGACGGCGACCACGCGGCTGCCCGGCGACGCCTGCTTCAGCCAGTCGCCCAGCGTGCTCGCGACGAGGTTGGTCGGCCCGACCCGGGGCGCCTTGGGGTCGCCGCGCGCGTCGCGGTAGTCGGGCGCCGCCAGGCAGTACACGGCCTTGCCGGCGACACCGTCGTACCACGAGTTGCCGACGATGCCGGTGTGCGCCGGTGTCTTGCCGGTCAACAGCGTCGAGTGCCCCGGGCAGGTCTCGGTCAGGCCGTGGGTCTGGTACGCGTTGTCGTAGACGATGCCCTCGCGCTGCAGCCGCGCGAGCCCGTCGCGGTACTGCGACCGCCAGCGGTTGAACAGCGCCGCGCTGTACTGGTCCACCGCCACCATCACCACCAAGTCGGGCTTCGCCGGCGCCGCCGGCGGCGGCGGCCGCGGCACGCTCGCGGTGCAGCCGGCCAGGACGGCGAGCGCGCCGGCGCACGCTGCGATTCGGAATGCTGTCATCGGCGCTGCTCCTTCGCATGCAGGCGGCCGCCAGGGCAAGCCGCCGGCCTGCGCCACACCATAGCGGCACCGCTGCCGGCCATCAACCGCGAACGCACACCGGTCGGGTCCTTGCGCGGCCGGCCGCCGACCGCTGCCCTGCGCCGCCCTGGGGCCCCCGGTCATTCGGGCCGGGCAGCGCGCAGGCGATGCCGCGGGCGCTGCCGCGCGACCGCGGCGGCGGGCGTTCGCGTTCGCGCGCCCTGCCCCCCGGGCACGGCAGGCAACGGCCGCGGCGTAAACTGGGCCCTGCCGACTTCAAATTTCAATTCAAGCGATGCCCCGCCCCGCCCGCCCCCGCGGCACGCCGCGCCCGGACGGCGAGGCGACGCGTGCGCACCTGCTGGACACCGCCGGCCACGTGTTTGCCGAACGCGGCTTCGCCGGCACCACCAGCAAGGAGATCTGCGCGCGCGCCGGCACGCCGCTGGCGTCGGTCAACTACCACTTCGGCAGCCGCGACGCACTGTACGAGGCGGTGCTGATCGAGGCGCACCGCCAGCTGATCGGCCTCGAAGACCTCCACGCACTGACGCAGGGCCTGGGCGCGCCCGAGGCCAGGCTGCGCGCCGTCGTCGCCCACCTGGTGGCGCTCGCGACGAACCGCACCGCGCCCTGGGGCTTCAGGGTCATGCTGCGCGAGCTGCTGTCGCCGTCGCCGGCGATCCCGGCGCTGATCGAGAAGGCGGTGCGGCCGAAGGCGAAGCTCGTGCTCGGCCTGATGGCCGAGTACCTCAACCTGCCGCCGCAGCACCCGGTGGTGCAGCGCGGCGTGATGTTCACCGTGCTGCCCTGCATCGCGATGATGGTCGCGCCCAAGGAGATGCCGGCGCGGCTGCTGCCCCAAGCGGCCAAGGACGGCGAGGCGCTCGCCGCCGACTTCGTGCGCTTCGTGATGGCGGGGCTCGACGCGCTGGCGCAGGCGCAGCGGCCGGCGCGGCGCAAGACCACTGCGAGATCGCGATCGCGATCGAACGCATAGGGCCGGGTGCTGCCGGCGCAGCCGCAGCGACGACGCGGCTCGGACCAGACTGTTCCGCAGCGGCGCGGCAGCGCGGAACCGAGCCGTTGCCCCAAGGCAGCGCGCTGGGCTGGCGGCCATCATGACGATCCAGGCCCGAAGCAAGCTCACGCCCCAGGGACAGGTGACGGTGCCGGCGGCGCACCGCCGCCGCGGTCCACGCCGACGACCTCGATCTGAGCATCGGCCGCAGCCGGATCGCCGGCAACGTCCGGGTCGCTCGCGCCGCGGCCGGCCGCAAGGCGCACCGCATCGCGCTTGGCGCGACGGAACTGCACTTGGAAGACATCGCCCGGCCGGGCCAGCTGCGCTTCGCCGACGAGCCCGCGCGTGACGATCGACCCACGCAGCAGGCCATCGCGCGCGCGGCGGCATCGCTGCTCGACGTCGCCCGCGGCGCTGACGTCGAGTTCGACCTCACCGTCGATGCGCTGCTCGGCACCGGCCAGCCCTTGGCCAAGGGCCAAGTGACCGCGCGCGCCCAGGCCGGCACCTTGCGCCTGGGCTCGAGCGACGTTCACACCGCCGGCGGCACCGTCAACGCCGACGTCCGCGTCGAGACCACCGCGACCCCGCCCGTTTTTGCGGTCAACGCGCGGGCGCGCGACCTCGAATACGGGCCGATGCTGCGCGCCCTGGATCCGTCGACGTCGCTCGAAGGCGGCTTCGACTTCAACGTTCAAGTCGCCGCGCAGGCGCAGCCCGAACGGCTGCTGCGAGAACTTTTCGGGACGGTCGATGTGGCCACCTTTCCGCGCGGCCTGCGGCCGCGGGCGCTGAACCTGTGGGGCGTCGGCATCGTCAACGGCCTGCTGCGGCAGCTCGATCCGGATTCGCGCTCGTCGATCGATTGCGCGGTGGCCGGCTTCGACGTCGAGCGCGGCGTGGCGCGGTCCAGCGGCTTCTTCGTCGACGCGACGCGCGTGCGCATCGTCGGCGACGTCGAGATCGACCTGGTGACGCGCGCACTCAGCGTCCGCATCGACCCGCGCTCGAAGGTGCCGCCGCTGTTCGCGGTGGCGCCGACGATGCTGCTCGGCGGCACCGTCGAAGACCCCCGCGTCAGCGCTGCCCCGCAGAACATCGTCACGCTGCCGCTGCGCCTGGTCTTGCCGCAGCCCGAGCCAACTTCGCGCACGTCAGCCCTGTGCAGACCGGGCCCAGATCCAGGCCCACATCGTCATCCGCGGCCTGCCGGCGGGTTGAACGCGCATGGCGCGTTGCAGAACGGCGCGCGCCTCGCCGCCTGTCGGCAAGGCGGGCACGCGAAGCCGCCGGGTTAGAATGTCGGCATTTCCGACTTTCCAAGGTGGCGCAATGAAGACCAGCTTGATCGTTTCCAGCAAAGGACAGATTACGCTGCCCGCCGCCATGCGCCGCGCGATCGGGCTGGGCGGCAATGCCGTCGTGACGGCCGAGCAGCAGGGCGGGCGTATCGTCCTCACCCCGGCGATGGTGGTGGAGACCGACTCGTATGCCGACGCCGACATCCAGGCCTGGGTACGCGCCGACCGCTTCGCGCCCGGCGAGCGTGAAGCCTTGACACGCGCCCTGGCGCCCCCGCGTCCCGCATCGAAGTCCACGACGAAAGCCAAGACCAAGCCCAAGACCAAGTCCCAGAATGCCGCCTGAACGCCCGCGCGCAGGCCTCGGCGAGCGGCACAGTCTGTTTCTCGATGCCAACGTGCTGTTCACCGCAGCACACAACCCCGGCGGCAGAGCGGCGTTCCTTTTCGAGATGGCATCGCGGCCCGACGCGCCGTGGCAGCTGCTGAGCAGCGCCTACGCCGTCGAAGAAGCGCGACGCAACCTGTCCGTCAAGTCGCCGCACGGCCTGAGCGCATTCGACGGCCTTTGCACTGTGCTGAAGATGGCGCCGCAGCCCTCCGTGTCGGCCATGCCGCTGGCGCTGCCGGACAAGGACCAACCCATCTGGTCGGCGGCCCTCGCCGCCCGCGCAACCCACCTGCTCACCGGCGACATCAAGGACTTCGGGCCACACATGAACCGCCCTGCGGCGACGGCGGGCGTGACGATCCAGACCGTGGGCGACTATCTGGCCGCGCTGCGCTGATCTGCCGCTGGCGCGCCGCAGTGGACGACGGAACCCGCACGCCTTCGGCGCGTGAGCCGACCAAAGGCGCGGCCGAGATCCAGGCGAACATCGTCATCAAGGGGCTGCTGGCGGTGTAAGCCCCAGGGCCCAGGATGTCTCTGCTGCGAGCACTTTCCGGGACGGTCGACGTGGCCACCCGTGCGCTCGAAGGCCGCCTCGCCTGCGTCGCCTACGGGCCGCGAGCGCGAGGCACGGCAAACGGGCTGCCGATCGCGCCGAACATGATGCCGGCGGCCGAGCCGGCCACCGAAGGCCGCTTCGTGGTCGAAGCCGGCTACGAGGCCATCACGCTCCTGGTGCGCCCGCAAGACATCCAGGACTACCTCGTCGCCCGCGGGCGCGCAGCCGACTTCCGCATGCCCCGCGGGGTGGAACGGCTGCAGGTCGACGCCATGAAGGTGCGCACCCTCTACGACTGGGGCAAGCGGCTGGCGGACACCGCCGCCCGGGGGCCAAGCCGCTTCGACGAGGGCAGGCAGGAGCGGGCCGCCGTGCAGGCCGAGCTGTTCGAGACCTTGCTGGCCACGCTCGACACGGCCGGCAGCTCCGGGCCCACGACCGGCGAGCGCACCCGCCAGGCGCACAGCCGGGTCGTGCGCGCCGCCGAGGACCACGCGCTGGCGCACATCGACGAACCGCTGCAGGTCACCGAGCTGTGCCGGGCCGCAGGCGTCAGCGAGCGCGCCCTGCAGTACGTGTTCAAGGCGGTGATGGGACTGCCGCCGCGCGACTACCTGGTGCGGCTCAGACTGCATCGGGTCCGCCGGGCGCTGCTGGCGGCCTCGCCGCGCACGAGCACCGTGTCGGTCGAAGCGCTGAAGTGCGGCTTCTGGCACTTCGGCGAGTTCGCGCGCGCCTACAAGGACTGTTTCGGGGAACTGCCGTCAGACACGCTGCGGCGCCCGCCACCGGCGCGCGACCGCGATGGCTGCTTCGACACGGCTAATCTTCTTTCAAGACCTGGATGCGGCCGTCGCGGATGGCCTGGGTGAAGGCGCGGAAGTCGCGACGGTTCTGGTCGGCGTACTCGACCGCGAACTCGCCGACCGCATCGTCGAAGCTCTGCCCCGATCCCATGTAGCCGGCCAGGCATTCCGCACATCGTGTGATGCTGCTCCTGCCACCAACGACGTTGACGCGCGTCATTTCATGCCGAAGCCACAGCCCGAGGGGAGTCCGTCTTCAGCGGGCCGATGCGCCTGACGGAATTCCGCAGGACACTGGACGCAAGCCCGTCGATGGATCCACCAGCGCGCCTGCGGCCCCTTGCTCACGTCGGCTCCCACAGCGCCCCGATCGACACCGCATGCATCCGGTCGCCGAACGCGACCCCGCTGGTCTCGCCGTCGTAGAGCACCACGCCGGCGGCGAAACGGTTGCCGGCAGCCTCATGCAGCTTGCGCAGGCCGCGGAAATCCGCCGCCGTCACCGTCGCTCCCGCTTTCACCTCCACCCCGATCAGCTGCCGCGCGCCACGCTCGATGACGATGTCCACTTCCACGCCGTCCTTGTCGCGGAAGTGGAAGAACCGGTGCCCATCGCCCGAAGCGTCGGCCTGGCGCCGCAGTTCCTGGAAGACGAAAGTCTCCAGCAGATGCCCGAGCGCCCTACGGTCGGCAGTCAGCGCGCCGCTGTCCAGCCCGAGGAGCGCGCACGCGATACCCGTGTCGCCCAGGTGCAGCTTGGGCGTCTTCACCAGCCGGCTCGAGGCGTTGCTGTGCCAGGGCGGCAGCCGTTCGAGCAGGAACACGCGTTCGAGCAGCGTCACGTAGTCGGCGATCGTCGGCCGGCTGAGCTGGAACGGCGCCGCCAGGCCGCTGACGTTGAGCAATTGCGCCGTCTGCGCCGCACCCGCGGCCAGCAGCCGCGGCAACACGTCGAGCGAACTCACGCGCGCCAGGTCGCGCACGTCGCGCTGCACCAGCGCCTCCAGGTAGTCTCGATACCACGCGGCACAGCGCCGAGGCGTCGGCCGCTGCAGCGCCGCGGGGTAGCCGCCGGCGGCCACGCGCTCGGCGAGCTGGCCCGCCAGGCGGTCGCGGCGTCGCAGCTTGTGGCTGCCGGCAAAGAGCGCATCGACGACGCCACCGGGCCGGCGCATCAGCTCGCACTGCGCCAGCGGATGCAGGCGCAGGATGGCCATGCGGCCGGCCAGCGAGTCGGCCAGCTGCGGCAGCAGCAGCACGTTGGCCGAGCCGGTGAGCAGGAAGCGGCCCGGCGTGCGCCGCCGGCCCACCGCCGACTTCAGCGCCGCGAACAACGCGGGCACGCGCTGGATCTCATCGAGGATCGCGCGCTCCGGCAGGTCGCCGACGAAGCCGGCGGGGTCGGCCAGCGCCGCGGCGCGCAACACGTCGTCGTCGAAGCTGAAGTAGGCGTAGCCGTGCCGCGCACCGACGCTCTGCGCCAGCGTGGTCTTGCCGCACTGCCGCGGCCCGTGGATGAGCACCACCGGCGAATCGGTCAACGCCTCCTCGAGCCGCGGCGCAGCCAGTCGCGGGTAGAGAGCGGCGTTCGGCATCGGCTGATTGCAAGATTTGGCTTCGGCCGATTGGAAGTTTCGACTTCGGCCGGATGAAAGGCGCCGGTGCGTCGCGCCGAAAGAACAAGGTCCGCTTCGTGGCGGCGCTGTCGCTGACCGATGCCGGGCACCCGCTGCGCATCAAGCTCACCGCGGCCGAAAGCCAAGCTGCTGCTCGGCCCGATTGGCGGCTCAAGATGCCGCGAACGGATTGCGGATCGTCAGCCGGCGCTCGATGACCTGGCCGTCCTGCATGTCTTCCGAGTGAAGCGTCCGGCAGCCCGCCAGCAGGGCTGCCGACACCATCAAACCGTCAAGACGTGCGCACGCAATCAGCTTGCAGCCAAGGACACCGCACGCTTCGGAAATGCCCTCAACAGTTTCGAGTCCATCGTCACGAGCCTGACCTTCAGCTTGTTTGCCAGGGCGACGAACTCGCAGTCATATGCCGAGCAATCACTGTCGCGCACCAGTTCCAGAACGGCCTTCGAGTCGACCTCGAATTCCGACCCCGCCAGCAGATCCTCGGCCTCGCCTTGAAGGCTGCACGCCTGGTCGAAACTCAGCGTCTTGCGTCGCAGGCAACCAGCCAGGATGTTGCGGAACTCGCTGCGCCACAGAACGGGCACTGCCCAATCGGGATCCTGTTCGAACAGGGCCTCGGCCTTGGCGGTATGTTCGCCCGGCAGGTACAGGTAGGCCACCACGTTCGAATCGACCACGATCACGGGCGGCCCTCCCGCTTCATCGCGTCGATGTCCCTGGCTCGGAACTTCCCCTTCGGCAGGGCCGCACGCAAGGCCCGCGCCCGTGCCAGCCGCTCGGCAGGCGCCAGCGTGTTCGCCAGCAGCGCCGCTTCCAGGCACACGATCGCCTCGCTGTTCATGCTGCGACGGTTCGCTCGTGCCGCGAGCTTGAGCTGCTCGTACACCTCATCCGGAATGTTCTTCAGGGTCAGCGTCGTCGGCACAGCGGCACTCCAACCTAAATGGTGTCATTATGGTTGCAGCAGCCCGGTCGATCAAGCTCGGCGCCCCGAAGACCCGCCGCGGCCTTCGCGCACATTCGCTCGATGGGCGTCTGCACCCCGGGGAGCAGTGGTCGGCGCGCGGCACGATGCCGGCCGGCGCCATGCGGGATGCAAGGGCTGAACCACTGCACGAACGCCAAGAGCAGTGCATGCGCGGTTTCCGGTGTCGAAGCGTGGCGCACTTCCGGGGCTGCAAGGCCCGTACAGCGCTTCCCTCGCATGGCCTTCACCCGGTTTGCCGGCGTGGCGGGCAGCAACGCACCGGTTGCCGACTCGCTTGCGCCGACTTGGCGCCCGGCCCCTGCTGCAGCAGAGGCAGGGAAGCATAAACATGCATCACTGCCATGCGCACGACGCTCGACCTCCCCGACGACCTTCTCCGGCGCGCCAAGATCGAGGCCGTCGAGAGGGGCGCGATCCTGCGCCAGCTCGTCATCGATGCCTTGCAGCGTAGATGGCGAACACCGAGCGGCCCCGCAAGCGCCTGACGAAGCCACCGGTGAAGCCGTCCGCCGACGCGCCGCTGCGCGGCATGAGCCCCGAGGAGATCAAGCGCCTGGACGCGCAGACCCTCCAGCGCGCGGACGAGAGCAAGGCGCGTGCGCGGCATCGCTGACGCGACCGTGCTGCTGCCGGTGCTCGTGGAAGGGCACGCGCACCAGGCGCCGGCCGCCGCCTGGTGGGACGCGTGCCGCGATGGCGACGTGGGCCTGAGCTTGCCGGTCCGCATGGCCCTGTTGCGGCTGCTGTCCAACAGCCGAATCATGGGCAGCTCCGTCCTGCGGCCGGCGCAGGCCTGGGCTGCCGTGCGCAGCCTGATCGACGATCCACGCATCGAGGTGCTCGATCAGGTCCCGGCGGCACACGCCAAGATCTGGTACGACAACGTCGCCCGGCGCGAAGCTTCGCCCGACCTGTGGACCGATGCCTGGCTCGCCGCACTCGCACAGGTGCACGACGTCGAGATGGTGACCTTCGATCGCGGCTTCCGCTCGTATTCGAAGCTGAAGCTTCGGCTGCTCGAGCCAGCCGCAGGTTGAGAGGACGGCGATTCAAGATGCCGCGGACGGATTGCTGATCGTCAGCCGGCGCTCGATGACCTGGCCGTGCTGCATGTCTTCCGAGTGAAGCGTCTTGCAGCCCGCCAGCAAGGCTGCCGACACGATCAAGGCGTCATAGATCGACAAGCCGTAGCGCTCGGCAATGCGCAGGGCCTGCTCGTGCGTCTCGATGGTCACTGGCACGACCGTGCAGACTGCGCGGATCTGGGCAAGCACTTCGCGAACCTCGCGCCACGACATTCGCAGCTTGCGCGAAGCCAACGCCGCGAACTCGTTGAGCACCTGGACGCTGATCGTCCCCCCGAGCGCGAGGACTTCTTCGGCCCGGTCCGCCTTGGCGGTGTCCGCCGACAGCAGGTACAGCAGGACGTTGGTGTCGAAGAAGCCGTCACCGCCGTTCATTGGCTTGCAGCCGGTCGAACTTGAAGTCGGACGGCAGCCGACCCCGGTACTTGCGTATCCGAGCCAGCAGGTCACGCGCGCCGGGCGCCTTGGCGATCGCAAAGGACCGATCGCCTTTGACGTGAATGTCGATGTTGTCGCCGGGCTTCAGATCGAGGGCTTCGACCACTGACGCCGGAAGGCGGACGGCCAGGCTGTTGCCCCACTTCGCGACTTGCATGCGACCCCCCGTGATCTACACGGCACCATGTATATCACAAGTCGTGTGACTGCCGCGCGTGCCCGGCCCGGCTGCTGCCCGGCGCGGTAGGCGCTTGCCGCCGACGATGTGCGCTTCGTGATGGCGAGGTTCAGCGCGCCGGCGCAGGAGTGCCGACTGAAGCGGCGCAAGGCCCCTGCGAAGTCGCGACCGAAGGTATGGGGTCGCGCGCTTGCCGTCGGCGTCTTGCAGTCATCCGGTCCGACGACTCGGCGGGCAGCAACGCAGCGGTTGCGGTCTACCGCCTCTCTAGGCCGAGTTCACCCTGGCTGGCACCGAGCGGTCATTGGGTATCGCACCGTCGGAGCGCTTGAAGATCAACTCAGCGCCGTGATCTGCCCTCCCTCGCAGCAGACGCTCCCGTCCCTCGACGCACTGCGAACGGCGACGTCGACAGCCGACACGAGGTCGTCCGTTGTCCGACCGATCCCCAAGAGGCGGGCCACCGCGGCCGGCAGGTCCTGTTGGCGGATGCCGAACGAGTCCTTCACCACTTCAACGACGGCGGCCTCAATCTCGATCGGCGCGACGTTGCCGATCCGTCGGTTTGCCGGTGGCAGCTCGGACCGATTTCGCGCAACGACTTCCATCAGTTCATGGCGCAGGAACTCTCCGTCCTGGCGAAGTCCGGCGCGATGCCCGAGCGCCCGATTGATCGCCGCAGCCAGCGCCTTTTCGATTCGACCGCCGATGCGGCGCACGCCGGCGGCATCGGCAATCCGGCGCATGACATCTTGCACATGTACGGGGCTCTCTGCCTCGACGACCTTGACCACCAGGTCCGCCAGCCGGCCGGTCGGCACTTCGTGCAGCTCGTACTGCCCCATCGACAGCGATATCTCGGCCATTTCGTACGGTCGACCCAGAGCATCGCCTTCGGAACTTCCGTCGGCGTTCTGGTCGAGCCGAACCACGATGGGGCACGCCGCCGCGGGCTCGTCTTCGACTATCGGCTCGCTGTCTGCACTCAGGCTGGCCTGCTCGATGGCGTGCAGCACCCGCTTCAACTCGCGCTCCGGACCGGCAAACCAGTCCGTGCTCCAGATGCGATGGATCTTCCAGCCCAGGCCCACCAGCACCTGCTCGCGCAACCGGTCCCGGTCTCTGGCCGAGCGCGAGCTGTGGTACGTCGCCCCGTCACACTCGATCCCGATCACGTAGCGACCGGGAAGCTTCGGGTCGACCACCGCCAGATCAATCCGAAATCCGCCTGATCCGACCTGGGACACGACCTTGTGGCCCACCCGCTCAAGCGCCTGTGCCACCTGCTCCTCGAAGACCGAATCCTGCTCCGCCCGCCCGGTGTCCGGAACGTCCAGGGAGCCGGTCGCCGCGTACTTCAGGAAAGCCTTGAGGCTGGCCACGCCGCGCGATGTCGTGCGCGCGAGGTCGATGTCCTCGTGGGTCAGGTTCGTGAACACCTCGCACGACATCCTCGCCCGCGTGATCAGCACGTTCAGGCGCCGCTCCCCCCCATCTCCGTTCAGGGCACCGAAGCTCATCGCAAGGTACCCGTGCTCATCCTTGCCGTAGCCGACGCTGATGAAAATCACGTCGCGCTCGTCACCCTGCACGCTCTCGAGATTCTTGACGAAGAACGGCTCGTAGGGGTGCTTCGAGAAGAAGGCCTCGGCGGCCGGGTCGCCCTGCCGCAGGCGTTCGAGTTCGTCGATGATCGCGTCCGCCTGGGCCATGCTGAATGCCGCCACGCCCAGAGACAGCGACGGGCGCTCGCGCGCATGCCTCATGACCGCCCGCGCGACCGTGGCGGCCTCCTTGCGGTTCGTCCGGCTGCGTCCGCGGTCATAGGCCGTGTCGGTCAGATGGTGGTACACGAGACCGAGCCCGGTCCGGGTCGCATCGGGGCTCGGGAACACGACCAGCCGATGATCGTAGAACTCCTGGTTCGACAACGCGATCAGCGACTCGTGGCGGCTGCGGTAGTGCCATCGCAGCATCCGCTGGAACACGCCCTGTCCGGCCGTCAGCCCGAGAATGCTCTCCATGTCGGCGCTGGGCGGGACGTCGTCGTCTTCGTCCTCGGCCTCGCTGTCCGATGCCAGCGTCTCAAAGAAGCTCGTCGGCGGCAGCTGCTTGCTGTCGCCCACCACGACCAGTTGGCGGCCCCGCATCACTGCGCCGAATGCGTCCACCGGCTTCACTTGGCTGGCCTCGTCGAACACGACCAGATCGAATTCGATCTCGCGAGGCGGCAGGAACGAGGCGATCGACATCGGGCTCATCATGAAGACGGGCTTGATGGCCTGGATCGCGTTGCCGGCCTCGCGCATGAGCTTGCGGATCGGCAGATGCCGGCTGCGTTTCTCGAACTCGCGCAGCAGCAATCCGATCTGCCCGTGCCCGCCTCCCCGCGGCACGGACTTCCAGTGGGCACTAGCGATGGAAAACTGGGCGGCGCCGAAGCATGCCCGGTCCAGTGCGCCAAAGGCGCCCCGGACCTCTTCCTGCGTGGCCGTGCTAAATGACCGCAACGGTGCGCGCTGCTGGTAGGCGATCGCGAGCAGGTCCTCCAGCACGCGATGGCGGAACAAATCGACCAGGTGCGCCGCGGCGTGCTCCCAGCCGTGCGCGAGCGGCAGCAACCACGCCGCACCGGCAGCCTGCAGCGCCTCCCGCAGATGCAAGTAGCGCATCCACTCCGGCAACTGCTCGAGACCGTCGATCCAGGTCCGAGCCTGCACGGCCTGCTGGTCGAAGCCGGCATGGCGCAGCGTGCTGCCCGCGCTGGTGCGCAGTTGTAGCCGCTCTACGACGGCCGGCAGCGCTGCCTCGTACGTGGCCAGCGCCGAGTCCAAGGCGTCCACGCGCTCGCGCAGGGATTCCAGCGCGGGGTTCCCGGCCAGGAACGAGACGACGCCCGGCGGAATGGCCCCCTGCCCGATGTCCCGGTACAGCGACACGACCCACTCGTTGATGCGCTCGAGCACGTCCCAGTCGGACCGCTTGCCCTGCCACTGCACGCCGAACAGCCGCACGCCGAGTTCTTCGTGCTCCGCAAAGGTACCGGACAGCCTGCTGCCTTGCAGCACCGCCTCGACGATGCGCAGCTGCCCCGCCACGTCCCGGACGGGAGTGTCGGCACACAGGCCGGCAACCCTGCTCCGCGCACGTCGGTATTCGCCCGACAGCGCGCGCCACCACTTGGCGCCCACGCGCCGAAGCACCTGCCGCTCGTGGAGCAGGTTCTCGCCCCAGGCCTCCGGAATCAGGTGCGCGTCGAACTCGCCATGCAACGCGCTCAGCGACCTGCCGGTGCTCAACAGCGCACGCATGTGGTCGCGCTGCCGTTGCCACTCGTCGGTATCGACCTTCACCTCGCTCAGGTGAGGTGCAGACAAGGCGCGGCGCGCGGCGTTGGCCAGCACGCGGGCGTCCGATTCGACGGGCTTGGCATCGATGCCCATGAACGACGCCAGGGCTCCGCTCGCACCCAGCAAGGCCTCGCAGGCGTCGAGGTAGGCGTCCAGCGCGGCGGCGAGCTCCTGCCGTTCGGTCGGCAGCAGGGTCAGCAGTCCGCTGGCGCGGAATGGATGGCTCGCCGGCACGCCCATGACCCCCAGATGCCGCTGCAGGGCATGGATCGGAGTGGCGATGCGGAGGATGTCACTCCGGTTCAGTAACGGGCGGGCTTCCGAGCCCGGCTCGATCCGGGGCAGCGGCGTGTCGCCCATGCGGGCGCGGATCTTCACGAGCTCTCCCATCAACTGCTGCGGCGTGAAATCGCTGTCGCCGACCGGGTCATTGACGGCCACGCAGTATGCGGTGAGCTGGTCCCGCAACTGGGTGTACTCCGCGAGGTTGAACGCAGACGCGTCGGCATGGGGACGGCCCAGTTGCACGGTCCGCTTCAACTCGTGCAGCAACGCCTTCTTGTTTGCCGTGTGGCTGTGCAGCTCCAGGCAGGCGTCGCCGACGCCCGCCTTGTCGAGACGCCGCTTCACTACCTCCAGCGCGGCCATCTTCTCGGCCACGAAGAGCACGCGCTTGCCCTGGGACACCGCGTCGGCGATGAAGTTGGTGATCGTCTGCGACTTGCCCGTGCCGGGCGGCCCCTGGATCACCAGGTGCCGGCCGGCCCGCACATCGAGCAGCGCCAGCGCCTGGGAGCTGTCCATGTCGACGACCTGCGCCAGCGCATCCGGCGCGACTAGGTAGTCGAGGTACTGGTCCTCCGAGACCGGCGACGGCTCCGACCCGAAACCGTCGCCGAGCAGCCCGGCCAGCAGCTCGGGCACCGCGGCATCCGGCTGGTCCAGCTTCCACGCCTCGGGGGCTAGGTCCCGGAACATCAGGAACTTGCCGAACGAGAAGAACCCTAGCGAGATCTCGTCCGGCGCAACCCGCCACCGCTTCTGGCCCTGCACCGCGGCTGCCACCTTCCCGAACCAGGCCTCGAGGTCGAGATCCTCGATGTCCGGCAGCGCAGGCAGCGTGAGCCCGAAGTCGTTGCGCAGCTTGGTGGCGAGCGAGAGGTTGTCCTCGACGTCCTCGTCGCTGGCTTTGACCGTGAAGCGGTCGCGTGCCGACACGCGCACCAGCTCCACCGGGACGAGCAGCAACGGCGCCCGCAGCTCCTTGCTGCTCGAGTCGTCCTCGAACCAGTGCAGCATGCCGAGCGCGAGGAACAGGATGTTCGAGCCACGCTCCTCGATGTGCGTCTGCGCCGCTAGCAGCGTCGCGAGCAGGCGGCGCTTGAGCGGGAGCTCCTCGACGCGCGTCGGCAGGCTCCCGCCCGCCGGCGCGGCCCCGTCGTGCAGGAAGGTCCGACTCGCGCGCTGCGCGACCAGCGCTTCGAACACCTCCGCCGAGCCTACTCCGACCACGTCGACGCCGCGGGTCTTGGGCGTCCTGTAGTTCAGCAGCGAGTTGCGCAGGCCGAGGTCGAGCAGGTCCTTGCGAGCCTTGTCGAGCCGCGATGCGAGGCCGGCAGGCAACGTCTTGGCCATCAGCGTCAATCCTCCTATGGCTGCCCGTCGGTCAGAGTCAACGTGACGTCGGGCGTCACCCCTCGGCTGGCGGGGCAGGGCCAAGTCATTCGCCCCGGCTTGGCCGCCGCGGTCGATCCAAACCGTTCTATCGACGCGGTAGAGCCGAACTTGATCGGGGCCGCGTGCGTTTCCGGACGGGAGCCGTCACGCGGCAGCGCGCCGGCGCCGACGGGACCCCGATGGGTGACGGCAGACAGTAGCCTTCGGCGAGCGGCAATGTCGGGTCTTGCCGGGCGCCGACATTCGGTATCGAAGAGCGACCGGCGGCATGCAGTCTTTCGCTGCCTCTCGACCCGCCGCCGTGAACGATCGCACGGCCCCGTCTGGCGGGGCTCATGCGTTCCTGCACCTCCAGCCTCACCCCCCATCCACCCGCAGCGCCTTGTACACCGCCACCAGCGCCAGCCCCTGCTGCGCGTGGCTCGCGATGGCCTCGCGCTCGGCTTCGAGGCGCGTGCGCTCGGTCTCGAGCAGCGGCGTCTCGTCGCTCAGGCCGCGTTCGTAGCGCACGCGCGCCAGCGTGACGGCCTCGTCGCTGGCCGCGAGCTTGCGCTGCAGTTCGTCGCTGCGCCGGCGCTCGGCCTCGTAGCGCGCCACCGCGGCGTCGACGTCGTGCCAGGCGCCGACGACGGTCTGGCGGAAGGCCACCGCGGCCTGCTGCATCTGCAGCTCGCGCTGCGTCACGGCGGCGCGGCGCCGGCCGCCGTCGAACAGCGGCAGGTCGAACGAGGCGCCGAACCACCACTGCTGGCTTGCCCCGGTGGCGAAGTTGGACGAGCCGACCGACACGCTGCCGTAGCCGGCGCCGAGCATCACGCGCGGGTACAGGTCAGCGACAGCGATGCCCACCGACGCGGTGGCCGCATGCAGTTGCGCCGCGGCCGCAGCGATGTCGGGCCGGCGCGCGGCCAGCGTCGACGGCAGGCCCAGCGCCAGCGCCGGCCAGGGCGCGGCGGCTGTGCTGCCGCCGGGCGCGCCGAGTTGCGCCGTCAGGCTGCCCGGCATGTCGCCGCACAGCAGCTCGATGCGGCGCCAGGCGCCGGCTTCGGCCTCCAGCAGCGGCGGCAGCCGCGCCGCCAGGTCGTCGGCCACGCCGCGCTGGCGCAGCGCGGCGCTGGCGTCGGCCAGGCCGTGGCGCTGACGCGCCTGCAGCAGCGCCAGCAGCTCGGCGGCGCTGGCCTGCTGGCGCTGCAGCACGTCGATCTGCTGGCGCGCCGCGGCCAGGTCGAGCCAGGCGCGCGCCACCTCGGCGTCGATGCTGCTGCGCAGGTCGGCCAGCAGCGCCGCGGCCGCGGCGTCGTCGGCCTCGGCGGCTTCGACGCTGCGGCGCACGCGGCCCCACAGGTCCAGCTCCCACGACGCATCGAAGCCGGCCTGATACAGCGTGTAGGGCGTGCCGATGATGTCCAGCGCCTCTTGCTGCGTGGCCGGCGGGAAGATCTGGAAGAGGCGCGTCGAGGCGTCGGTCTGGCTCTGGCGCTGGCGTGCGGCCGAGCCGCTGAAGGCCAGCGTCGGGCCGGCTTGGCTGGCCACGTAGTCGCGCTGCGTGCGGGCCTGCGCCAGGTGCAGCGCGGCGCCGGCGATGTCGGCGTTGCGCTCGCGCGCGCGGCTCTGCAGCGCCTTCAGCGCGTCGCCGCCCAGCGCGCCCCAGGGGTCGGCGGGCAGCGCGGCGGCATCGGCACTCGACGGTGCGGCCAGCAGCGGCGAGCCGGCGTGGCGTTCGGCGTAGCTCGCCGGCGCGTCCTGCGCCACCGGCGGCGTCTTGTAGTCGGGGCCGACGGTGGTGCAGGCCGCGCACAGCGCGGCGGCGGCCAGCGCCGCAGTGGTGGGAATGGGGAGCTTCATTGCCCTCTCCTTGCAAGCACTCAGACCAAGCGGTTGCGGAACAGCCACGCCGCCAGCGGCAGCGTCAGCGCGGCCATCAGCAGCAGCGGCACCAGGTCGGGCCACAGCGTCGCCAGGCCCACGCCTTCCAGGTAGACGCGGCGCACGAAGTCGATGCCGAAGCGCAGCGGGTTGGCATAGGTGCCCAGCTGCAGCCAGGCCGGCATGTTGGCCACCGGCGTGGCCAGGCCCGACAGCAGCATCATCGGCATCAGCACCACGAAGGCCGCGAACATCGCCTGCTGCATCGTCGCCGCCAACGCGCTGATCGCCAGGCCGAGGCCGACGCCGGCCAGCGTGAAGCACAGCAGGCCGAGGTAGAGCGTGCCCAGGCCGCCGGCCATCGGGATCTGGAACCAGGCGCGCGCGACGATCAGCACCAGCGTCGCCTGCACCAGGCCGATCAGCATCGGCGGCAGCGCCTTGCCGACCATGATCTCGGCCGGCGACAGCGGCGTCACCAGCAGCTGGTCGAAGGTGCCCTGCTCGCGCTCGCGCGCCACCGACAGCGCGGTCAGCATCAGCGTCTGCAGCATGCTCAAGCCGGCGATCAGCGCCGGCACGAAGTTCCAGCGCGTCTGCAGCTGCGGGTTGAACCAGGCCCGCGTCTTGATGCGCAGCGGCGGCGCCGCGCTGAAGCCCGCGCGCGCGCGCTGCTCGGCGTTGAAGCGCTCGACGATGGTGCCCAGGTAGGCGGCGGCGGTGCCGGCGGTGGTGGAGTTGCGCGCGTCCAGGATCAGCTGCAGCGGCACCGTCTCGCCGGCCGCGAGGCCAGCCTCCAGCCGCTGCGGGATGTGCAGCACCAGCAGGACCTCGCCGCGCTCGACCAGCGGCGCGATCTGCGGCACCGCGTCGAGGTTGGCGACGCGCCGGAACAGCGCCGCGCCGTCAATGTGCGCCAGCAGCTCGGCCGAGGCGCGGCTGCGGCTGGCGTCGAGCACCGCATAGGGCACGTGGCTCAGGTCGAAGGTGGCGGCGTAGCCGAAGATCAGCGTCTGCATGATCGCCGGCATGACCAGCACGATGCGCGTCGCGCGGTCGTTGAGCACGGCCAGCAGCTCCTTGCGCACGAGCGCAGCGATGCGGCGCAGGGCAGCGAGCATGTCAGTCGAGCCGTTTGCGCGTGACGGCGAGCGCGGCGGCGAAGAAGCCGAGCGCGTACAGCACCAGCAGCGCGGCCTGCGGCAGCACCACCGCGGGCACGTTGCCGGCGAGGAACAGCGTCTTCACCGCGATCAAGTAGTGCGTCGCCGGCAGCGCCTGGCCGATCCACTGCACCAGCAGCGGCACGTTGCGCAGGTCGAACAGGAACCCCGACAGCAGCATCGACGGCAGGAAGCTGGTGATCAGCGCCACCTGGCTGGCCAGGAACTGGCTGCGCGTGAGCGACGAGATCACGAGGCCCATGCCCAGCGCGACCAGCAGGTACAGCACCGACACCCCCACCAGCAGCGCCAGCGAGCCCTGCAGCGGCACGCCGAACAGCCCCCGTGCGGCGGCCAGGCACATCAGGAAGCCGAACATGCCGACCGCGAAGTACGGCACCAGCTTGGCGAACAGGATCTCGGCCGGGCGCACCGGCGTGACGAACAGCGCTTCGAGCGTGCCGCGCTCCCATTCACGCGCCACCACCAGCGAGGTCAGGAAGGCGCCGACCAGCGTGATGATGATGACGATCAGCCCCGGCACCAGATACCAGGTGCTGGTGTTGGCGCTGTTGAACCACATGCGCGGCTGCAGCGCCACGGCGCCGACGGCGGCGGGCGGCGCGCGGCTGTCGAACTGCGCCAGCGCATCGGCGCGGCGCACGGCCACCTGCGCCAGCGCGCCGCTGACGTAGGACTCCACCGCGCGCGCGGTGGCGGCGTCGCTGCCGTGCAGGATCAGCTGCACCGCGGCGCTGCCGCCGGCCAGGCGCGCGCTGAAGTCGCCGGGGATGCGCACGATCGCCATCACCTCGCCCTTGCGCATCAGCGCCTCGGCGTCGGGCATCGTCGGCACGTAGCGCGGCGCCAGGTAGCGCGACAGCGTCAGGCCCGAGGTGGCCTCGCGCGCGGCGGGCGACAGGTCCTGCAGCACCACCGCGACCGGCGCCTGCTGCACGTCCATCGACAGCCCGTAGCCGAAGAGCAGCGTCAGCAGCCCCGGCAGCACGATGCCCAGCGCGAGGTTGCTGCGGTCGCGCAGCAGTTGGCGCATCTCTTTGCGCACCAGGGCCAGCACGCGGCGCAGGTTCATGCACCCTCCGTCATGCAGCCGCCTGCAGTCCGCGGCGCGCGGCCTCGACCACGCCGATGAAGGCCTGCTCCATGTTGGCCGCCGCACCGGCCTGCGCGCGCACCTCGGCCGGCGTGCCCAGCGCCAGCACGCGGCCGGCGTCCTGGATGACGATGCGGTCGCAGTACTCGGCCTCCTCCATGAAATGCGTGGTCACGACGACCGTCGTGCCGGCGGCGGCGAGCAGCGTGATGCGGCGCCAGAAGGCGCGGCGCGCGTGCGGGTCGGCGCCGCTGGTGGGCTCGTCGAGGAACAGGATCTGTGGTTCGTGGAGCAGCGCCGCGGCCATCGCCAGCCGCTGGCGGTAGCCGCCGGGCAACTGGCCGCTGGGCATGCGCTTCACGTCTTGCAGGCCGAACTCGGCATAGGCGCGCTGCAGTTGCCGCTGCTGCGCCGCGCCCGTCAACCCATAGGCACCGGCGAAGAAGCGCAGGTTGTCCTCGACCGACAGGTTGGCGTAGAGCGCGAACTTCTGCGCCACGTAGCCGATGTGCCGGCGCGCGGCCGCGCGCGCCCGCCGCATGTCGACGCCGGCCACGCGCAGCTGGCCGCTGCTGGGCGGCAGCAGCCCGCACAGCATGCGAAAGGTGGTGGTCTTGCCGGCGCCGTTGGGGCCGAGCAGGCCGAAGACCTCGCCGCGCCGAACCTCGAAGCTGGTGTCGTCGACGGCGACGAAGTCGCCGAAGCGGCGCGTCAGGTGCTGGACCGTGATGACCGGCTCGTTGCCCTGCGCCGCTGCAGCGGCGATCGGCGCAGCCGGCTGCGGCTGCTGAGCGGCGGCGGTGGCGGCGGTGGCGGCGGTGGCGGCGGTGGCGGCGGTGGCGGCGGTGGCGGCATCGGCGGCACCAGCGGCACCAGCGGCACCAGCGACACCAGCGGCACCAGCGGCATCGGCGGCATCGAGCAGCAGCATGAAGCCGTCCTCCAGCCGCGGCTCGACGCCGCGCGCCTGCGGCGGCGTGCCGGCGGCGCCGGCGCGGCGGATGAAGCGCACCGCGCCGGCCTCGGGCACGGCATCGACGATCTGCGCGCGGTCGGCCAGCAGCTGTGACTGCAGCAGGCGCGGCGCCTGGCCGGGCGGCGGCTCGGCCACGTGCACGCGGCCGCGCGCGGGCTCGCGCAACGCCGCCGGCGTGCCGCCGGCCAGCAGCCGGCCCTCGCGCAGCAGGTAGACGCGCGCGCAGCGTTCGGCCTCGTCCAGGTAGGCGGTGGCGACGAGCACCGTGACCCCATCGCTGGCGCGCAGGTCTTCGACGATCTGCCACAGCTCGCGTCGCGACAGCGGATCGACGCCGACGGTGGGCTCGTCCAGCAGCAGCAGTTCGGGCGATCGCACCAGCGTGCAGGCCAGGCCGAGCTTTTGCTTCATGCCGCCGGACAGCTTGCCGGCCAGGCGCGAGCGGAACGGCGCGAGGTCGGTCATCGCCATCAGCCGCGCGTAACGCTGCCGGCGCAGCGCCGACGGCACGCCGTGCAGGTCGGCGTACAGGTCCAGGTTCTCCTGCACCGACAGGTCCTCGTACAGGCCGAAGCGCTGCGGCATGTAGCCGATGCGGTCCTGCACCGCCTGCGGCTGGCGCGCGACGTCCAGGCCCAGCACCTGCAGCGCGCCGCGGTCGGGCCGGAGCAGGCCGGCGGCGAGGCGGATGAAGGTGCTCTTGCCCGCGCCGTCGGGGCCGACCAGCGCGGTGATCGACGCCGCCGGCACCTCGAGCGACAGCGCCCCCAGCGCCGCGACCTTGGCCTGCGAGCCGGCGGCGGCGAAGTCCTTGCCCAGGCCCTGGGCGACGATGGCGGCTTCGGTCACTGCACTCCCCGCCACGCTGCGCGATCCGGGCAGAACGCCTGGCCGCGCCCGGCGCGCCCATTCATGGCCGGGCCGCGGCGTTGTCCAGCGCGATCTGCACCGTCGCCGGCATGCCCAGGCGCAGCCGGTCGTCGGGGTCGTCGACCTCGATGCGCACTTCGTAGACGAGGCTCGTGCGCAGCTCCTCGGTCTGCACCGTCTTCGGCGTGAACTCGGCGACCGACGCGATGAAACCGACGCGCGCCGGCAGCGACATCGCGGGCACGCTGTCGATGCTGACGCGCGCCGCCATGCCCGGGCGGATCTGCGCCAGCCGCGGCTCGGGCACGTAGGCGCGCACCCATTTGGGCTGCATGATCGCCAGCGTGAACACCGGCCGCTGCGGCGACGCCAGGTCGCCGGGCTCGAGCAGACGCGAGCGGACCACGGCGGCGATCGGCGCCTTCAACTCGGATTCCTCGATCTGGCGCTCGGCCAGCGCCTTGTCGGCGCGCGCGGCGGCGAGCTGCGCCTCGGCCTGCGCGATGTCCTCGCGGCGCGGCCCGGCGACGGCCAGCGCCAGCGCCTTGTCGGCGCGGTCGCGCTGCGCCAGCGCCACCTTGCGCTTGGCCGCGGCGCTGTCCAGATCCTGCTGCGCGACGCCGCGCCCGGCGGTGTCGTCGCGCGCCGCCTGCAGCCGCGCCAGTTGCTGCGCCGCGAACTCGGCGTCGGCGGCGGCCGCCGCCGCCGTGGCGCGCGCCTGCGCGATCTCCTCGGGCCGGGTGCCGGCTTTCAGCCGCGCCAGCGCCTGCGCGGCGACGCCGATCTGCGCGTCGGCCAGCGCCACGCGCAGGCGCGGCGTGCGCTGGTCGAGCCGGCCCAGCACCTGGCCGGGGCTGACGTGGTCGCCCTCGCGCGCCGCCAGCTCGACGATGCGCTCGGCGGTGTTGAAGGCGAGCGACACCTGGCGCTGGTCGACGTTGCCGTACAGCACCAGCATGCGCGGGTCTTCGCCGGCTGCTTCGTGCTGCCACCAGCCCCAGGCCAACGCGGCGGCGCCCAGCAGCACCAGCGCGGCGACGGCGATGCGGCGCCAGCGTGGCGGCGGCCCGGAAGGAACGGGAGTGGTGTTCATGTCGGCCGGGTCGCGGGTGCACTCGAGGGCGCCGGACGGCCCGGCAGCGCGATCGATCATACTCTAGTTGAAATTCAAATTTCAACTCGCGCCGAATCCGCCGACTGCCGTCGGGCAGCCGTTCGCGCCTGCCGCGGCCGGCACCTTCCAGACCCTGCACGGCCGGCTGCGCCGGCAGTGGCGCGGGTGAACGGGCGAATGGGTGAACGGGTGAATGGGCGAAGTACCCGAGCCCGCCACCCTCGGCTCGCAGAGCATCCCCGCCGCAGCCCGGGGCGGCAGCACCGGATCCGGGCCGGGCAACACGAGCCGCCCGAGTAGGTTGCCAACAGATTCGGCGTGCAGGCCAGGCGCCGGGCCGACGCAGGCACGCACGCCGCGAACCGACATCGCCGCCGCTGGATCGCGGATCGCGATCGCCCCGAACGGCCCGAACGGCCCGCGTCGGCAGCGATCCGACCCCGCCGCAGCGCGCATCCGCGCCATCAGCCTGACGGCGCACGAAACTGCGCCGTTGGTCTCGTGCGCAAATGCGGCTCCGCCGCCTTGCTCGTTCCCCTGCGGGGGGCGGCCGGCGAGGCCGGCCCGAGAGACTGAGGGCGCGCTCGAGGAACGAAGAGGCCACGGTCGCGTGCCTTGGCGCCAGCGGCGGGCGGGCTGCGCGCGGCCCGGCCCTGGCGCGCTCAGAACATCCCGCTGACGCGGCCGCCGTCGTCGATGTCGATGCGCTGCGCCGCGGGTGCGCGCGGCAGGCCGGGCATGGTCAGGATGTCGCCGCAGATCATGACCACGAAGCCGGCGCCGGCCGCCAGCCGCACTTCGCGCACGCTGACCACGTGGCCCGTGGGCGCGCCGCGCAACGACGGGTCGCTGGCGAACGAATACGGCGTCTTCGCGACGCACACCGGCAGCCGGCCGAAGCCGTCGCGCTGCAATGCCTCGACCTGTGCGCGCACCGCCGGTGCGGCGTCCACGTCGGCCGCGCCGTAGACGCTGCGCGCGACCGCGCGCATCTTCTCCCACAGCGGCTCGTCGTCGCGCCAGCTCGAGCGCAGCGCCGCGCGCCCCGATTCGGCGAGCGCGACGACCGCGCGCGCCAGATCCTCGGCGCCGGCCGAACCCTCGGCCCAGTGGCGGCTGGACACCAGCACGGCGCCGGCGGCGCGCAGTGCGCGCTCGACGACGGCGACCTCGGCTTCGCTGTCGCCGGGTAAGCGGTTCAGCGCGACCAGCGCCGGCACGCCGAAGTGCTCGCGCAGGTTGCGCAGGTGGCGTTCGAGGTTGGGCAGGCCGCGCTCGACCGCCGCGGGGTCGGGCCGCTGCAGCGCGTCGCCTTCGGCGCCGCCCTGGTGGCGCAGCGCGCGCAGCGTCGCCACCAGCACCGCCGCGTCGGGGCGCAGCCCGGCGATGCGGCACTTGATGTCGAAGAACTTCTGCGCGCCCAGGTCGGAGCCGAACCCGGCCTCGGTGACCGCGTAGTCGCCGAGCTTCAGCGCGGCGCGGGTCGCGATCACCGAGCTGCAGCCGTGCGCGATGTTGGCGAACGGGCCGCCGTGGATCAGCGCCGGGTTGTGCTCCAGCGTGCGCACCAGGTTCGGGTGGATCGCGTCCTTCAGCAGCACCGCCATCGCGCCGTGCGCGCGCAGGTCGGCGGCGGTGATGGCCGTGCCGTCGCGGCGGCGGCCGACGACGATGCGCGCCAGCCGCGCCTTCAGGTCCGCACGCGATTCGGCCAGGCACAGGATCGCCATCACCTCGGAGGCGACGACGATGTCGAAGCCGTCCTCGCGCGCGAAGCCGTTGGCGCTGCCGCCCAGGCCGACGACGATGCGGCGCAGCGCGCGGTCGTTCATGTCGACCACCCGCTTCCACGCGATCCGCCGGGTGTCGATGCCGAGCGCGTTGCCGTGGTGGACGTGGTTGTCGACGAGCGCCGCGAGCAGGTTGTGCGCGGCCGCGACCGCGGCGAAGTCGCCGGTGAAGTGCAGGTTGATGTCGTCCATCGGCACCACCTGCGCCCGCCCGCCGCCGGCGGCGCCGCCCTTCATGCCGAACACCGGCCCGAGCGAGGGCTCGCGCAGCGCGATCACCGCGCGCCGACCGATGCGGTTGAGCGCGTCGCCCAGGCCGATGACGACCGTCGTCTTGCCCTCGCCCGCCGGCGTGGGCGTCATGCCGGTCACGAGCACCAGCCGGCCGTCGGGCCGGCCGGCCAGGCCGCGCAGCCAGCCGAGGTCGATCTTCGCCTTGTCGCGCCCGTACGGGATCAATGCGTCGTCAGGGACGCCGAGCCGCGCGCGCGCCAGCGCGGTGATCGGCTGCAGCGCGGCGGCCTGGGCGATTGCGGCGTCGGACGGGGTCACGGTTCTCACCTCCTGGCAGCGCCGATGGTGCCCGAAGGCCGCGTCGCGGCCCGCCAGGCGACGGTCCGCGCGGCCCTGCGCCGCGGCTGCGGCTGCGCCACGCGGCGCGGCCGCCGCCGCCGGCGCACGGACACGCGCTCAGGGCACCGCGCGGCTCAGCGTCATCGCGCCGCGGATGTCGCCGACCTGGTAGCCGGTGGCCCGGTCGTCGGGGTACAGCGCCTTCAGCTGCGCGACCACCGCGGGGCTGAGCTTGTCGGCCGGGCCGTGGCACTGGGTGCACAGCTCGACCGTCGGCAGCGCGCGCAGGTAGCGCTGCACCGGCTTGCCGTCGACGACGACCACGGCTGCCGCTTCGAGCGTGCCCGGCGGCGCGCCGGCAGCGGCGCGGCGGTCGAAGTCCTCGAGCCCGGCGCGCTCCCACGCGTCGGGCACCGCCTTCGGGTTGCGGTTGCGCAGACTGACGCGGCGCACCGTCCAGCCGCTTTCCAGCGACGCCGCGCGCGCCAGTTGCGGCGCCTGGTCGCGGCACACCAGGATCGCGCCTTCGGGGCCGCCGCGCGCGATCTCCTGCTGCAGCACCGCCAGCAGCTTCGGCGGCACCGACATCGACACCTTGCGCGCGTCGGCGACCCATGGCGCTTCGGCCTGCTGTGCCGGCGCCGGTGCCGACACCTGCGCCTGTGCCGCGATCCCCAGGCCCTGCGCCAGCAGCGCGGCGACGATGAACTTCTTCATGTCCGGTTCCTCCTTGGTGATCAGGCCCGCTCGGCCTGCCGCAGCATCCACTTCAGCGTCGCGACCGAGCCGGCGACGATGCCGCCGACCGCCAGGAACGAACCGATCGCCAGCGTCGACAGCCCCGACAGGCCCTGACCGATGGTGCAGCCCAGCGCGGTGACCCCGCCGAAGCCCATCAGCACCGCCCCGGCCAGCTGGTTGCGCAGGTCGGCCACCGACGCGAAGCCCTCCCAGCGGAACTTGGCCGAAGCGAGCGCATAGGCGAGCGAGCCGGCAGCCACGCCGAGCACGCTGGCGATGCCGAAGGTCAGGCGCAGCGACGCATCGGTCCACAGCATCATCAGCTCGAGCGTATAGGCCAGCGGCGCGACAAAGCTCAGGCTCTCGAGCGTGCGCGTGTTGGTCGCGAAGAACATGTTCTCGAGCGTGTCCGGGTTCTCGCCAAAGCCCAGATGGCCGGTCACGTACCAGCCGGCCACGACCAGCAGCCCGAGCACGATGGCGCTGCCCACCTGCACGCCGTTGGCGCGAAAGCGCCGGTCCTTGAAGACGAAGGCCGCCAGCGCGAGTGCGATCGCCGCGGCCACGCCGAGCAGCGCGGCCTTCGGATCGATGCCCGTCGCCTGCGCGAGCGCGGTGTCGAGCCCCTGGTCGGCCCAGCCGCGCGCGCCCAGGTCGATGCGCAGCGGGTCGAGCCAGCGCGCGCGCCAATGGCCGAACAGGCCCTTGAGCGTCATGTACGACGCGATCGCGACGAAGGTCAGCACCACCAGCGAGCGCACGCTGCCGCCGCCGGCGCGCACCAGGTTCTTGTTGGCGCAGCCGCCGGCCAGCGTCATGCCCACGCCGAACAGCAGCCCGCCGAGCGCCAGCGACAGCCAGGGCAGCGACGGCCGCTGCGCGACCGACTTGGACAGGTCCACCTGCCCGCTGTACGACAGCAGCGCGGTGCCGGCGATCGCCACCGCCGCCGCCAGCAGCCACATCCGCATGCGGCCCCAGTGGCCCATGTTGACGATGTCGGCGAGCGCGCCCATCGTGCAGAAGTTCGACTTCGCGGCCACCAGCCCGAAGACGAAGGCGATCACGAAGCCGCTGCCGACGACCAGCGCCGCGATCTGCTCCGGGTTCGATTCCACCGGCCGCGCCGCGGAGCCTGGGATCTCAGACGAACAGGCACACGTCGGTCCCGCCGGCGAACTGCAGGAAGGTCGCCGCGCCGCCGAACTCGATGCCGTCGATGAAATCGGTCTTGTCGAACTCGAACAGGTCCACCGTCATCTGGCAGGCGATGAACTTGACCTCGGCCTCGAGGCACAGGCTGCGCAGCTCCTCGAGCGAGGCGACGCCCTTCTTCTTCATCTTCGCCTTCATCATCGAAGTGGCCATCGCCTCCATGCCGGGCAGCATCGACACCACCACCGGCATCGGCACCGGCATCGGCATCGCCGGGTTGGCCAGCGGGCTGATCGCGATGCCCGACAGATCCTTGCGCAGCAGCTGCAGCCCGTAGAAGGTGAAGAAGACCTGCACCTCCCAGCCGAGCGCGGCAGCGGTCGACGACAGGATCAGCGGCGGGTACGCCATGTCGAGCGCACCCTTGGTGGCGATGATGGCCATCTTCTTGGCAGCCATCGCGCTCAGCCCTTCTTGCGGATCTGGAACACGTACTTGCCGCCTTCCTGGCCCGACGACAGCAGCTCGTGGCCGGTCTGCTCGGTGAAGGCCGACATGTCGGCCACCGAGCCCGGGTCGGTGGCGACGACGCGCAGCACCTGGCCCGCGGCCATGTCGCCCAGCGCCTTCTTGGTCTTGACGATCGGCAGCGGGCACGACAGCCCGGACGCGTCGAACTCCTTGTCGAAATGCATGAATTCTCCCGTGCGCGCGGTGCGCGTGCGCTGACCTGTACAGTGCCGATTAGCGTTGCTGGCCGCCGATCGCGTCTATTCCCGCGACGGGGGATGAACGATAGCCCATCAGGGTAGTACGGGCTTGGCCCGCTTCGACGCAAGATGCCTGCGCCGGCCGCAAGGCCGGCGCACACCGCCCCACCGCAGACCCACCGATGCCCGACCGCCGCGAATGCCTGGCCCGCAGCGCCGCACTGGCCGCTGCGCTGGCGGGCTTCGGGCTGCTGCCCGTGAAGGCGCGCGCCGCCTGGCAGCAGGCCGCCTTCGAAGCCAAGGGCCTGGCCGAGGTGGTGAAGGCGCTGGGCGGCTCGGCACCCGCGCCGAGCAAGGAGGTGTCGATCACCGGGCCCGACATCGCCGAGAACGGCGCCGCGGTGCAGGTGGGCTTCGGCAGCAGCCTCGCGGGGGTGAAGCGGCTCGCGCTGCTGGTCGACAAGAACCCCTTCAACCTGGTCGCAGTGTTCGACATCGGCGAAGCCGTGGCGGCGGCCGGCCTGTCGACGCGCATCAAGATGGCCGAATCGTCGAACGTCTACGCGGTCGCCTTCACCGGCGACGGCCGCGTGCTGTACGCGGTCCGGGAGATCCGGGTCACCCTGGGCGGCTGCGGCTGACGCCGCCGCCGCGATCGGAAGGCAGCACGACATGACCGAAGCCAGCCGCATCCGCGCCCAGGCCGGCGCCGAGACGACCACGGTGCGCATCCTGATGAGCCACGAGATGGAGAACGGCCTGCGCAAGGACGCAGCCGGCAAGGTGGTGCCCGCCTGGTTCATCCAGCAGGTGAGCGTGCAGCACAACGGCCGCCAGGTGCTCGGCGCGATGTTCGGGCCTTCGATGTCGAAGAACCCGTTCCTGCAGTTCGCGCTCAAGGGCGCGAAGCCGGGCGACAAGATCGCGGTGCAGTGGGTCGACAACCGCGGCGAGCGGCGCGTCGACGAAGCCACCGTGATCTGAGAGCCTGTGAACAAATCCGACACACCCGCTCGGCCGCCCCAGACGGCGCCACCCTTCGTTGCAAATGCTCGCCGCAGCCCGAGCTGCGGCTGTGCTTTGCGCCTCGATTGGCACCCTCTGGAGCGCCCGTTCGGGCGCGCCGGATTCATTCACAGGCTCTGAATCGCGCAGGGCCCGCCGCATGGCCAGGCTCGGCAGACGCAGGCTCGCCGCCGCCGCGTTCGCGCTGGCGGCACCGGCGGCGGCGCAGGCTGCCGACGATGCGCGCGCGGCCGAGATCGTGCAAGGCCGGTGCTTCATCTGCCACGGCGTCGACGGCGAAAGCTCGAGCCCGGCCTTCCCGCGGCTGGCCGGGCAGCACGCGCGCTACATCGAGCGCCAGCTCGCCGACTACAAGGCCGGCCGGCGCAAGAGCAGCGCGATGCAGCCGATGGTCGAGGAGCTGTCGCCGGCCGACTTCCTGCTGCTCGGCCGGTACTTCGAAGCGCGCAGGCCGAGGGCGCACGCGGTCGACGATGTCGAACTCGCGCAGGCCGGCCGCCACGTCTACCAGCGCAGCGACCCCGATGCCGGCGGCGCCGCCTGCGCCACCTGCCACGGCGCCGACGGCGCCGGCAGCGAGACGCTGCCGCGGCTCGCAGGCCAGCACGCGCAATACACCGAGAACCAGCTGCTGGCCTTCAGCCGGCGCGAGCGCCGCAGCGACAACGCGCTGATGCACATGATCGCGTCCAGGCTGAGCGAGCACGACCGCCGCGCAGTGGCCGCCTACCTCAGCGGCCTGCCGTAGCGCCGCCGCCGCCCGCCGCAGCGCCGCAGCACCGGCACGCGCGCCACGGCGTCGATACCCCCGGGCGCCGGGCGCAGCCCCCCGGGGCCGCGCCCCCGGACGCCCCGGCCGCTACGGCAGCGCCAGCGTGTCGGCCCAGATGTTGGCGGCCCAGCCCAGCGCGATGCGCGCCTCGACCTGGTTGATGCCGGCCGACACGCCGCCCGATCCGGGCACGGTCTTGAAGGTCTTCTCGGCCGCGTCGTACTGGTGCACCGAAGCCACGTGCACCGCCTCGCGCGCGCTCACGAAGCTGTAGCAGGCGTTGGTCACCACCGGGGTCGGGTTGACCGGCTCGCCCTTGAGCAACTGGATGATCGCCGCGGCAGCCACCTTCGCGTGCTGGCTGGCCATGTGCCCCGACTTGGGCATCAGCGGCGCCGAGAAGGTGGCGTCGCCGAGCACGTGGATGCGCGGCACCGCGGTCGATTCCATCGTCAGCCAATCGACGCCGGCCCAGCGCGCGTTCACGTTCAGCAGCCCGGCCGTGCGCGCCAGGTCGCCGGCGCGCTGCGGCGGCACCACGTTGATCACGTCGGCCTTGATGTCGTCGAACTCCGTCTTGCCTACGTTGCCGGCGACCTCCTTCAGCTCGGCGTTCGGCCGGTATTCGATGATGCCGCCGTACAAGTCCTTGAAGGCCTTCTCGAACAAGCCCTTCTTCGAGATGATCTCGGCGTTGCCGTCGGAGATGATCAGCTTCGACTTCGGCTTGGCCGCCTTCAGGTAGCTCGCCACCACGCAGGCGCGCTCGTAGGGCCCCGGCGGGCAGCGGAACGGCGCCTTCGGGATGAACAGCGCGAACACGCCGCCGTCGGGCATCGCCTCGATCGCGCGGCGCAGCGCCACCGTTTGCGGCCCCGCCTTCCAGCTGTGGAACACGCGGCCGCCGTCGATCGCCGCCTGCAGCCCGCCGACCTGCTCGGTCATGAAGTCGATGCCCGGCGACAGCACCAGGCGGTCGTAGGCCAGCGTGCGGCCGTCGGCCAGGCGCACGCTGCGCGCGGCCGCATCGACGGCGACCACCTCGCCCTGCACCCGGTTGACGCCGGCGGCCTTCAGGCCGCCGTAGCCGTTGGTGATGTCGGCCATCGTCTTGTAGCCGCCGAGCACCAGGTTGCTGATCGGGCACGAGATGAACTCGGCCTGGCGCTCGACCAGCGTGACCTCGACGTTGCCGCCCCACAGCTTCAGGTAGCGCGCCGCGGTCGCGCCGCCGTAGCCGCCGCCGACCACCACCACCCGGCCGATCGAAGGCCCGCCCGCGGGCGTGCCCGCACACCCGGCCAGCGACGCGGCCGCGAGCGCGGCGCCGGCGCCGAGCAGTTGCCGGCGGTTGAAGTGCAGCGAATCGTTCATCGTGGTGCCCTCACTTGCCGGCCGGCTGCGCCGCGAAGAAGCCGGCGATCAGCTGCAGTTGCGCATCGGTGTAGCCCTTGACGAGCTGGCCCATGACCGTGGACGGCTGCGCGCCGCTCTTGTAGTCGGCCAGCAGCGCGAGCATCTTCCCCGACGACATGTTGGCCAGCGGCTTCATGTCGCCGCGCGCGTGGCCGTTGGTGCCGTGGCAGTTGGCGCAGGTGGCCGCCAGGTTGCGCGCGAGGTTCGCGTCCTGCGCCGCACATAGGCCGGCCGAACCCAGCAGCAGCGCCGGGACCACGAGAAGACGGAGCGTTCGATGCATGGTTCCTCCACGATGGGCGCCCGGTGGCGGGCGGGGCTGGCGAGACCGGGGGACGGCCACGATTGTCCGGCGCGGGCACCACGCCCGGCCTCTTGAAAACCCTCGCTTCGGCGGCCCGCGCGCCGCCCGGAAGGGCTACTCCTTCGGGGTAGGCGGCCAGCCTGCGCGCGGCCTGCGCAGGCGCACCGCAGCCGCAGCGCTCCCTACAATGCCGGGCCCACCGATGCGCACCATGACCCGCAAGCTCTTCGTCACCACCGCGCTGCCCTACGCGAACGCGCCCTTCCACATCGGCCACATGATGGAGTACATCCAGGCCGACATCTGGGTGCGCTTCCAGCGGCTGCGCGGCCACGAGGTGAACTTCGTGTGCGCCGACGACGCGCACGGCGCGCCGATCATGATCGCCGCCGACAAAGCCGGCCTGAGCCCGCAGGCCTTCGTCGGCCGCATCGCCGCGGGGCGCCGGCAGTATCTGGACGGCTTCCACATCGGCTTCGACAACTGGCACTCGACCGACGCCCCCGAGAACCACGCGCTCGCGCAGAGCATCTACCTCGCGCTGCGCCGCAACGATCTGATCGCCACGCGCACGATCGAGCAGTTCTTCGACCCGGTCAAGGGCATGTTCCTGGCCGATCGGTACATCCTGGGCGAATGCCCGAAGTGCGGCGCGAAAGACCAGTACGGCGACAACTGCGAGGTCTGCGGCGCGGTCTACACGCCCACCGAGCTGAAGAACCCGACCTCCGCGCTCAGCGGCGCCACGCCCGAACTGCGAAGCAGCGAGCACTTCTTCTTCAGGCTGTCGGACCCGCGCTGCGTCGAGTTCCTGCGCGGCTGGACGCAGGACGGCCGGCTGCAGCCCGAAGTCGCCAACAAGGTGCGCGAATGGTTCAGCGGCGACGGCAGCGAAGACGCCGGCGCGCCGGGCGGCCTCGACGACTGGGACATCAGCCGCGACGCGCCCTACTTCGGCATCGAGATCCCCGATGCGCCGGGCAAGTACTTCTACGTGTGGCTGGACGCGCCGATCGGCTACCTGGCGTCGCTGAAGAACCTGCTCGACCGCAAGGGCCTCGACTTCGACACCTACCTGGCCGACCCGGCGCTGGAACAGGTGCACTTCATCGGCAAGGACATCGTCACCTTCCACACGCTGTTCTGGCCGGCGATGCTCAAGTTCAGCGGCCGCAAGGTGCCCGACCGCATCTTCGTACACGGCCACCTCACCGTCGGCGGCGAGAAGATGAGCAAGAGCCGCGGCACGGGTTTGAGCCCGCTGCGCTACCTCGAGCTCGGCATGGACGCCGAGTGGCTGCGCTACTACATCGCCGCCAAGCTGAACGCGCGCGTCGAGGACATCGACTTCAACACCGAGGACTTCGTCGCCCGCGTCAACGCCGACCTGGTCGGCAAGTACATCAACATCGCCAGCCGCGCCGCCGGCTTCATCGCCAAGCGCTTCGGCGGGCGGCTCGCGGCCGACCCGGGCGTCGAGGGCCGCGCGCTGCTCGACGGCCTGCGCGCGCACCAGGACGCGGTGGCCGAGTTGTACGAGACGCGCGAGACCGGCAAGGCGTTGCGCGAGATCATGATGCTGGCCGACCGCGTGAACGAATACGTCGACCGCCACAAGCCCTGGGAGCTGGCGAAGCACCCCGAGCAGGCCGTGCTGCTGCACGACGCGTGCAGCGTGTGCATCGAGGCCTTCCGCGTGCTCACCGTCTACCTGAAGCCGGTGCTGCCGGCACTCGCCGCCAAGGTCGAGGCCTTCTTGCAGATCGAGCCGCTGCGCTGGAGCGACGCCGCGCGCTCGCTGGGCGGCCACACGATCGGCGCCTACCGGCACCTGATGCAGCGCGTCGACACGAAGCTGCTCGACGCGCTGTTCGAGCCGCCGGCCGCGCCGGCACCGCCGGCACCGGGCGGCGAGCCGCTGGCGGCCGAGATCGGCATCGGCGACTTCGCCCGGGTGGATCTGCGCATCGTGAAGATCGTCGCCGCCGAGCGCGTCGAAGGCAGCACCAAGCTGCTGCGGCTGACGCTGGATGCGGGCGAGGGGCCCGACCCGCAGGGGCAGCCGCGCCTGCGCACCGTGTTCAGCGGCATCGCCGGCGCATACGCGCCCGAGCAGCTGGTGGGCAAGCTCACCGTGTGGGTGGCCAACCTGGCGCCGCGGCAGATGAAGTTCGGCCGCAGCGAAGGCATGGTGCTGGCCGCGGGCCACGCCGACGAGAAGGCGCATCCCGGGCTGTACCTGCTCGAACCCTGGCCGGGCGCGGTGCCGGGCCTGCGCGTGCGCTGAGGCCTGCCGGATGCGCTGCCGGCAGCAGCCCCCTGCAACACGGCGCGAGCCGCCGGCACGGCCCGCCCGCTGACGCCTGCAGCCGCCATGCAACTGCACGCATTCCGTCCGCGCCTGGTCGATGCGCTGCGCGACTACGACGCCGGGAAGTTCGCGCGCGACCTCGGCGCCGGCCTCACGGTGGGCATCGTGGCGCTGCCGCTGGCGATGGCCTTCGCGATCGCCAGCGGCGTCAAGCCCGAGGCCGGGATCTTCACCGCGATCATCGCCGGCTTCCTGATCAGCGCGCTCGGCGGCTCGAGCGTGCAGATCGGCGGGCCGGCCGGCGCCTTCATCGTGATCGTCTACGGCATCGTCGAGCAGTACGGGCTGGCGAACCTGCTGATTTCGACGATCCTGGCCGGCGCGCTGCTGTTCGCGATGGGGTTGTTCAAGCTCGGCGTGCTCGTGCGCTACGTGCCGGTGCCGATCATCATCGGCTTCACCAACGGCATCGCGGTGCTGATCGCGCTGTCGCAGGTGAAGGACCTGCTCGGGCTGCACATCGAGAAGATGCCGTCGGACTTCTTCGCGCAGATCGAATCGCTGAGCACGCACCTGGGCAGCTTCAAACCCACCGCATTGGCGATCGGGCTGGCCTGCCTGGCAATCGTCGTGCTGTGGCCGAAGTCGTACACGATGCCCACCGCACCGGCCGGGTGGTGGGGTCGGCTGCGGCGCCTGGCCGCGCACCTGCCGGGCACGGTGGTCGCGCTCGCGCTGGCCACCGCCGCCACCGCGCTGCTGCGGCTGCCGGTGGAAACCATCGGCTCGCGCTTCGGCGGCATCCCGCAGTCGCTGCCGGACTTCGCGCTGCCGGCCTTCAGCTGGGCCACCGCCAAGCTGCTGGTGTTCCCGACGCTGACGATCGCGATGCTCGGCGCGATCGAGTCGCTGCTGTGCGCGCGCGTGGCCGACAACGCCACCGATCTGCCGCGCCACGACCCGAACCAGGAGCTGATGGCGCAGGGCATCGCCAACTTCGTCGCGCCCTTCTTCGGCGGCATCCCGGCCACCGGCACGATCGCGCGCACGATCACCAACGTGCGCGCCGGCGCCGCGTCGCCGGTGGCCGGCATCGTGCATTCGCTGGCGCTGCTGGCGATCGTGCTGCTGGCCGCGCCGCTGGCGGTGCACGTGCCGCTGGCGGCGCTGGCCGGCATCCTGCTGTTCGTCGCCTGGAACATGGGCGAGTGGCACGAGTTCGCGCGGCTCCATCGTTTCAGCCCGCAGTACCGCACGATCCTGGTCGGCACCTTCACGCTGACCGTGGTCTTCGATTTGACGGTGGCGGTCGAGGTCGGGCTGGTGCTGGCCTGCGTGTTCTTCATCTGGCGCATGGGCCAGTTGTTCAGCGTGCGCCCGCACGGCACCGGCGATCTGCCGCCGGGCGTGTTCGTGTTCGAGCTGTACGGCTCGCTGTTCTTCGGCGCGGTCGGCAAGGTGGAGGCGCTGGCCGAGCAGTTGCCCGACGGCACGCGCGCGGTGGTGCTCGAGATGCACCGGCTGGTCCTGCTCGACACCTCCGGCCTCGAGGCGCTGCAGCAGCTGCACCGCACGCTGAAGCGGCGCGAAATCGGGCTGGTGCTGGCCAACGTCAACGAGCAGCCGCTGTCGCTGATGCGCCGCTCGGGCTTCGAGGACGCGATCGGCGCCGACGCGATCGTGCCCAACGTGGCCGAAGCGGTGGAGCAGTTCGGCTGAGGCGCAGCCCGGCCCTTCGCCGTCGGCTTGCGGCCCGTTGCGGTCCTTCGCCGCTGCGCCGAAAGCAGTCCTCGTTCGGGTGCGAAAACGTGGTGCACGGGGCCGCCGACGGGGTGGCCAACTCCGTTCAGCCAAATTCTTATTCACTCCGTTGGCCACCCCGCCGTCGGCCCGAGCGGTGGTACGCCGAGACCACTGTTCGCGCGCTGCTCGACGCAGTGGGGGTTTGCTGAAGAAGCGCGCCGGCGGTGCCGGCAAAGCCGACGAGGGGGTAGTCGGCGGAGTGAATAAGAATTTGGCTGAACGCAGCCGGCTACCCCCTCGGCGGCTTTGCCTCAACGGCCCCGAAACGCAACGACGAACAGCAGACGTTCCGAGAGGCAGGACAGGACCCACAGCGGCCGCCAACCGATTGCCGCTGCGTGCATCGCGGCCCGCCCGAAGCGCGGCGGAGCAACCCGAAGCACTGCCGTGGACGCCGGCATCGCCTGCAACAGGCGATGCCGGCGCTCAGCGTGCCGTGTCGTCCTCAGGCGCGGCGCCGGCGCAGCGCGCCCAGGCCGGCCAGCGCCAGGCCCACCAGCGCCAGCGAAGCCGGCTCCGGCACCTCGGTGCCGGTGATCGTCTTGTACGAACCGACCGTGTGGTTGTCCGATTCGTAGCCGCCGACCTGCGGGTTCTCCAGGAAGCGCACCTTGTCGAAGCCCAGGCCGCTCTGGTCGTAGAAGTTCAGGAACACGTAGGGCTCGCCGGGGTTGCCGCCGGTCACCGGGTTGCCGCAGTAGGCGCTGGTCGGGCAGTTTCCGGTCAAGGCCAGCACCGCTGCGGGATTGAAGCTGAACAGCAGCGAGCCGCTGCGGTAGAACTCGACCTGGTTGCCGCGGTCGAGCGCGGACAGCCAGTAGCCGAAGTAAGTCACCGGCTTGGCGGCAGAGGTGGCGGCATCCTGCGCCGACAGCGTCAGATCGTATCCGCCGCCCGAGAAGGTCACCGCATAGTTGCCGGTGTTACCGGCGCCGCCCCAAACGTCCGCCTTCAGGATCTCGACTGACTGGTAGGTACCGGTGATCTTGGTCAGATCGGCAGCCGTGCCGAAATCGGTGGTGAAGGTCTGGTTCGAGCCGACGCTGCGCGAATCGAAGTTCTCGACTCCCTTGTAGTCGAAGCTTGCTGTGGTGTTCACGGCCTTTGGCGCTTCGTAGGTGACGAGGAAGGATGCGTGCGCGGCGCCGCCCGTCAGGGCGAAGGCTGCGGCGGACAGAAGAGTCTTGCGGATCATGGTTACACCTTTTCGTAACAAGAGGCCGCCACCTGCGGCCCGTGCCTACGAAGTTGCAACTCGCGTGCCACGCGCACGCAACGCAGGCGGATCGTCCGATCCGGGATTCGGCGGCCGGCCGACTGTCAAATGCGCCGACAGTGCCGGGCCGCGCGGGCCGGTGCGCGCCCCCCGCGTCTGCGGGATCGCCCGGCTGGCCGGCGCGCGGCCGGCAGGCGCTGCGGCCTTGGCGGCCGCCTACCAGAACGGCTGCGCTTCGCGCAGGTTCGCCAGCGGCGGCCCGCAGCGCCGCAGCGCGTCGGCATGCTCGTGCGCGAGCCAGCCCGCTGCGTAGGCGGCAGCGGGGTCGGTGGCGGCGGCCGGCTGCAGCAGCGCGCGCGCGACGCAGACATCGTTGAACTCGCCCAGCGCTTCCTGCGCCGGCGTCAACTGCTTCAGGTACGCCTGCACCGCTTGCGCGTCGAAGCACGAGGCGGCGAACTCGCACAGGTAGCGCAACCGCTTGAGCCGCTTGCGCAGCCGGTGGCGGTGCTCGTCGTCGAGCAGCTCGAAGCGCTCCGCGTCACGCCGCACCTGCCGGTGCAGCCGCCGCAGCCGCCGCGCGGCCGCCGGCGCAAATGCCCCGTCAGTTGCCGCGTCGCCGCCGTCATCCGGGGCAGCGGCCGGCACGGCACCGGCCGGATCCGCATGCGCCGACGGCTCGTACGGCTGCGGCGGCGGCGGCGGCTGCGGCGGCCCCGCGTCGGCCGGCGTCGCTGCAGGTGGCTTCACGCGGGCCGCGGCCGTGGCCGGCGCGCCGCCGGCGGCGAAGGCCAGCAGCTCGAGCCACAGCTTCGTGACCGCGCCTGCCGCCAGCAGCTGCTGCGGCGGCTGCACTTGCGGCAGCGGCGGCAGCGGCACCAGCCCCGCCCCGGCGGCGTGCAGCGCCGGCAGCAGCCCCTGCGCCAGCGCATCGCGGTCGCGGACCACGCCCAGCTCGCGGAACAGGGCCTCGAGCGGCTCGGCCCAGTCCGGCGACGCATCCGGCGCCAGCGCGCCGAGCTCGCGCAGCGCCGTGCGCAGCCGGCGCAGCCCCACACGCAACTGGTGCACGTGCGCTGGCCGCTGCTCGTCGTGCGCGATCTCGCTGGCATTGCCCAGGATCTGCCGCAGGCAGTTGGCGACGATCGCCCGCACCGCCGCGTCGGCACCGACGCCCGGCGGCAACTGCAGCGGCTGCGCCTTGCGTGCCGGGCCGGCCGTCTCGCCGCGGGCCAGCCGGTCGCCGCGCTCGGCCTTGCTGCGGATGTCCAGCACGAGCCCGTGGCGCCCGGCCCACTGGCCGGCGGCGGCGAACAGTGCCGGCAGCTTGCCCCCCAACAGCTCGAACTCCAGCTCGTGCAGCGCCAGCCGGCGGGCGCCGCCGTCGAGCCAGCCGATGTCCAGCGCGAGCTCGATGCGCGCGCCGCCGCTGCGCAGTACGCGCGTGCGGCGGCTGACCGTGGTGCCGTAGGTCGGCAGCAGCGCAGCGTCGCCCAGCACGCTGCGCAGTGCGGCGCCGGCTGCAGTGCCGTCGTGGCGCGCCGGGTCGACCGTCGGCACGATGCCGGCGGGCGCCGCCACCGGCACTTCGTGCTCGACGCGCTGGAACAGCCCGTCGCCGGCGCCCTTGAGCGTCTGCACCCAGCGCCGGCCTTCGCGCCGCACGCGCAGTGCCAGCCCGGAGCGAGCGAGGGCGCGGTCGGCGGTATCGAAGTACTGCGCCTGCAGCCGCAGCAGCTTCGAATCGGCGCCGGCCAGCGCGCGTGCGACTGCCGGCCGACTGGCCGGCGGCACCTGGAACTTGAGCTCGATCTCCATCGTTGCCGCCGAGGATAGCCGCAGGGCGCGCCGGCTAAAATAGCGGGCCGTCTCCACCCGCTTCCTGGCCTGCCACCCGATGTCGATCTTCGCCCGCGCACCGTACAAGTCGGAAGTCTCGAACTTCATCGACGACCTGAAAGCCGAGCGCCCCACGCTCGAAGCCGAGCAGCGCGCCGGCCGTGCGTTGCTGTGGGACCGCTCGATCGACCGCGATGCCCAAGCCGCATGGCGCAAGGCCCGGGTGCCGCAGCAGCCCTACGTCTACTACCAGGTCCAGCGGCAGGAGCGCTGAAGCCCGCCCGCGCGATGCCGGCGCCCGCCGCAGCGGCCCGGCCCGCCGCGGCCGCCGAAGCGGTGGCCGAAGCGGCTGCCGCCGACCCGACCCTGCCCGATGTCGTCGACCAGGTCGCGCTCGCGCGCCTGTACGGCGAACCGCTGTTCCGGCTGCCGGCCGACCTGTACATCCCGCCCGACGCGCTCGAGGTCTTCCTCGAAGCCTTCGAAGGGCCGCTGGACCTGCTGCTGTACCTGATCCGGCGGCAGAACTTCAACATCCTCGACATCCCGCTGGCCGACGTCACGCGCCAGTACCTCGAGTACGTCGAGCAGATCCGGCGGCGCAACCTCGAGCTGGCCGCCGAATACCTGCTGATGGCGGCGATGCTCATCGAGATCAAGTCACGCATGCTGCTGCCGCCGAAGAAGGCGGCCGAAGGCACGGAAGCCGCCGACCCGCGCGCCGAACTGGTGCGCCGGCTGCTCGAGTACGAGCAGATGAAGCAGGCTGCCGGCCGGCTCGATGCGCTGCCGCTGCTGGGCCGCGACTTCCTGCGCGCGCAGGTCGCGGTCGAGCAATCGCAGCAGCCTCGCTTGCCCGATGTCGACCCGGCCGAGCTGCGCGCCGCCTGGCTCGACATCCTGCGCCGCTCGCGGCTGGTGCAGCACCACCGGATCACGCGCGAGCAGTTGTCGGTCCGCGAGCACATGAGCCTGGTGCTCAAGCGGCTGCAGGGGCAGCGCTTCGTCGAGTTCCAGGACATGTTCGACCCTGCGCGCGGCCTGGGCGTGCTGGTGGTGACCTTCCTCGCGTTGCTCGAGCTGGCGCGCGAGAACCTGCTCGAGCTGACGCAGGCCGAGGCCTTCGCGCCGATCTACGTGCGCCTGGCCTACGTGCCGAGCTGAGCAGCGGCTGCATGCGCGTCCCGGCGCGCCGCGCTACAGTTGCCGCGCCGCAGCCTGCGGCGCCAAGGGAGCGCCTCGTGAACCGAACCCTCAACGCCTGCGCAGCCGCGCTTGCCTGCGTGCTGCTCGGCTCCGGCTGCGCGCCCGACGCGTGGACCAACGTCAAGGCCCAGGGCTTCAACGCCTTCCTCGACCAGGCCGCCGCGCAGTGCCAGCCGCTGTATGCGGGCCCGCTGCTGATCACGCGCGGCTTCCGGGATCCGGCCTGGGACCTGAATTCCTACGACTACTACGACCAGTGGCTCGACCAGACCTCGCGGCTGTACTACCGCAAGATCTCGCCGCAGACCTATCTGGAGAACGTGAACAACCTGTTCGGCGCGCGCAGCGCCGAATCGGCACGCTGCGTCGTCCAGCAGCTGCCGGCCGACGCGCCGCCGCCGCCGCGGCTGCAATAGCCGTCCCCGCGCGGCGGCGCGGCCGCCGCGTTCAGCGCATGCCGAGCTTGAAGGCGATCATCGCGCGCAGCTTCGCCGGCAGCACCGGCTTGGTCAGCAGGTGGAAGTCGTGCTCGGCGGCCTCGCGCTCGTGGCCGCCGATCGTCGAGCCGGTGATCAGCACCGCCGGCAACGCGCGTTGCGGCCAGTGCGCGCGCAGCAGCGCCAGCGCCTCCAGCCCGTTGCGCCCCTGCGGCAGTCGGTAGTCCACCAGCAGCAGGTCGGGCGCAGCCGGCGGCGCGCCTTCCAGCCACTGCTGCACCGCCCCGACCGATTCCAGCGCGGTCACGCCCGCACCCCAGGCCTGCAGCAGCACGACCAGCCCGTCGCGCACCGCCGCTTCGTCCTCGACCACGAGCAGTTGCCGCCCCTGCAGGGTCAGCCCGAGCGGCGCACGCGGCGCTGCCGCTGCAGCCTGCAACGGCCGCGACAACTGGCCCGCCGGCAGCTCGAAGGAGAACACCGTGCCGTGGCCGACGCGCGAGCGCACCTGGATCGCGGTGCCCATCAGCCGCGCCAGCCGGGCGACGATCGCAAGGCCCAGGCCCAGCCCCTTGCGGTGGTGCGCCTGCAGCGGCCGCTGGCTCGAGACCTGGTAGAACTCGTCGAAGATCTGCGGCAGGCTCGACGCGCTGATGCCGATGCCGCTGTCCCACACCTGCAGCCGCAACCCGGCGCCGTGCGCGCGGCAGGCGACGAGCACGCCGCCGTCCTCGGTGTAGCGGATCGCATTGCTCACCAGGTTGCGCAGCACCCGCTCGAGCAGCAGCGGGTCGGCATGGGCGACGTGGCGGGCGCCGCGGAACGACAGCGACAGCCCCTTCTCGAAGGCGATCGGCTCGAAGTGCAGCTTCAGCCGCGCGAACAGGTCGCGCAGCGCCACCGGCGCCGGGTTGACGTCGACGCCGCCGGTGTCGATGCGGGTGATGTCGAGCAGTTCGGCGAACAGGCCCTCGAGCGCATCGACCGATTCGTTGATGCTGTTGACCAGCGACGCCGCCTCGGCGTCGTGGCTGCGGCTGCGCAGCGCCTCGGCGAACAGCCCCATCGCGTGCAGCGGCTGGCGCAGGTCGTGGCTGGCGGCGGCGAAGAACTGCGTCTTGGCACGGTTGGCGGCTTCGGCTTCGCGGCGCGCGGCGTCGGCCTCGGCCTTCTCGGCCGCCAGTTGCGCCGCCAGTTGCTCGGTGCGCGCCTTCAGCCCGATCACCTGGTCGAGCGCGCTGCGCTGCACCCGCCCCATCACCAGCAGCGCGACGAACTGCAGCCCCAGGATGCCGGCGAGCTGCCAGTGCCAGGGCTGGCTGGTGTCGGTGGCGATGCGCAGCATCGCCGGCAGCAGCAGCACGCACACGAAGGCGATGTACAGCTTCTGCTGGGTCGCCAGCAGCTGCACCGACGCCAGCCCCAGGCTGAAGATCACCAGCATCAGCCCGGTGCGGTGGTAGGGCGTGCCCAGCCCCCAGAACAGCCACACCGCCACTGCCCACATCGACGCCTGCGCCAGCACCAGCGCCTTCCAGCTGACGCGCCAGCGGCGCAGCGTGGCTTCGTCGGCGTCGGGCCGGCGCCGGAAGCGCAGGTAGTGCGCCAGCCGCAGCACCAGCAGCACGCCGAGCGCCGCGGTCCAGGCGGCCATCGGCGCGCGCGGCGCGAGCGGCCCGTACATCGCGACCATCAGGCCCCAGCCGATCAGGTAGCCGACCAGCGAGGCCGGCGTCTGCACGAACAGCGCGCGCAGGTGGTCGAAGCCGCCGGCACCGGCGGCCGGGTCGAAGCCGCCGGCAGCCGCCGCGGGTGCGACGAGACGGGCGGCGGCGGCAGCCGGTGCGGCCGCCAATGCGGCCGCCGGTGCCGGCGCGGCAGCCGGCAAGGCCTGGTTGCCGGCGGCCGCCGGGCCGTCCGACGGCGGGCTCACGAGCCTTCGGCCGGGCGCCGGGTGGCCTGCGCCGCCTGCTGCTGCATCTGGCTGACCGCCAGCACCGCCTGGGTGCGCGTGCTGACGCCGAGCGCGCGCAGCACCGCGGCCACATGGTCCTTGACCGTCTCGACCGACAGGTTCAGGTCGCGCGCGATCAGCTTGTTGGGCTTGCCCTGCAGCAGCAGCGCGAGCACGTCGCCCTGGCGCGGCGTCAACCCCACCGCCTCGAGCGAGGCCGGCGCCTTCTGGTGCGCGGCAGGCGTCGGTGCGCTGCCGGCCGGGCGCATCACGTCGGGCACGGTGTCGGCCTCGGCCGTTTCGGCCGGATCCAGGCCGAGCATCATCGGCGGCACGTACAGCCCGCCCGACATCACCATGCGCAGCGCCTGGGTCAGGGTGTCGTTGGACGAGCGCTTGGGCACGAAGCCCATCGCGCCCAGGTCGATCGCACGGATCACGTCGCTGGTGCGGTCGCTGGCCGAGACCACCACGATCGGCAGCGCCGGGTAGGCGGCGCGCAGCTCGGTCAGCACCTCGAAGCCGTCGGCGTCGCCGAGCGCCAGGTCGAGCAGCACCAGGTCGTAGTCGGCGTCGCTTCGCAGCGCCGCGCGCGCCGCCGCGGCGCTGGCCGCACCGACCACCGTGACGTCGTCCCCCAGCCCGAGGATCACCGTCTGCAATGCCGCCAGGATCAGCGGATGGTCATCGACCAGCAGCACCTTCATCGACACCCCTTTGCGTGCTCGCCGCTGCGGCCGGCCGGCATCAGACGAAGCGGCGCGACACCGTCTCGGCCACGCAGGCCGGCTTGGCCGAGCCTTCTAGCTCCACCGTGGCCAGCACCGTGAGCTGCGCGCCCTGCTCGATCGGCTCGTAGCCCAGCAGCGCGAAGCGCCCGCGCACGCGCGCGCCGGCCGGCACCGGCGCGGTGAAGCGCACCTTGTTGAGCCCGTAGTTCACACCCATGCGCACGTCGGCGATCGCGAACGCGGTCTCGAACAGCTCGGGGATCAGGCTGAGCGTCAGGAAGCCGTGTGCCACCGTCGTGCCGAAAGGCCCGCTCTTGGCGCGCACCGGGTCGACGTGGATCCACTGGTGGTCGCCGGTGGCGGCGGCGAACTGGTCGATCCGCGCCTGGTCCACCGTGATCCAGCCGCTGACGCCGACTTCCTGGCCCACCAGCGCCTGCAGCTCGTGCAGATGTGCAAAGACTCTCATCGCAGGATCCACTCCTTCAGCGGTTGCCATTGTTCGAGGTCGCGCTCGACGCGGCTGGGCGCGACGTCCCAGATCGTCAGCCCGCGCGCGGCGAGCTGCACGTAGTTCTGGGTGTCGCGCAGCCAGGCGACCACCGGTACGTCGAGCGTCGCCAGGTACTGGTGCAGCTGCTCGTTGGACAGCGTGTGCTCGCGCACGCGCATGCCCACCAGGCCGAGCTCGATCGACTTGGCGCGCGGGTGCTCGCGCAGCACCGTCAGGAAGGCGTGCGTCGCCTCGATGTCGAACAGGCTGGGCTGCAGCGGCACCAGCAGCCGCTCGGCGATGCGCAGCACCGCGTCGAGCTTCTTGCCGTGCAGCCCGGCCGGCGTGTCGAGCACGATGTCGGTGGTGCCCTTGGGCGGACGCACGATGTCGCGGTGGCTGGTTTCCTCCCAGCCGCGGATCAGCGGTGCGGCCGCCGGCCGCAGCGCCAGCCACCGGCGTGCCGACTGCTGGCGGTCGGCATCGCCCAGCATCACCGCGCGGCCCTGGCGCGCCAGCAGCCCGGCGATCTGGGTCGCGAGCGTGCTCTTGCCGACCCCGCCCTTGGGGTTGGCGACCACGATCACAGGCATCGGTTCCTCCACGGCATCGGTCGATGGTAGCCGGCCGCCGGCGCCCGGAACGCCCGGGCAAACCCAAGCCGCGCGCTGCCGCCGGGCCCGGCCACGGCCCGGCCTCGACCCGACCCCGTGGGCGCTTCAGCGCAGCCCGTCGGCCAACAGCTTGCAGCCGGTGAAGAACATGCCGGCGTAGGCGACGCGGTAGTACCAGGTCGCGTGGATCCGGCGCGCCAGGAACACGCCGAGCCACACGCCCATCGGCGCCAGCGGCGCGAGCAGCAGCGAAGTCGCCAGGTTGGCGCGGTCGAGCAGCCCCAGCGCCGCGTAGGGCCCCCACTTGGCGAGGTTGATCGCGGCGAAGAACACGGCGCTGGTGCCGGCGAAGCGCATCGGCGGCAGCCTCAACGGCAGCAGGTAGGCGTTCAGCGGCGGGCTGCCGGCGTGCGCGACGAAGCTGGTGAAGCCCGACGCGACGGCCAGGCCCTGCGCCGCCCAGCCCGGCAGCGGCGGCGAGCCGGCACGCGGCGCGAACAGCAGCCGCTGCGCGAGGAAGGCCAGCGTCAGCGCGCCGACGACGCCGGCCGTCGCCTGGGCCGACAACGCGCCGAACAGCAACGTGCCCACGCCGATGCCGACGAGCCCCGGCGGCAGCAGCCGGCGCAGCAGCGCCGGATCGCGCTCGCGCCACAGCTGCTGCAGCCCGGTGGCGTCCATGAGCAGCAGCAGCGGCAGCATGATCGCCGCCGCCTGCGGTACCGGCACCACCAGCGCCAGCAGCGGCGTGGCCAGCGCACCGAAGCCCGACAGGAAGCCGCTCTTGCCCAGCCCCATCAGCAGCACGGCCGGCACGGCCAGCGCGTAGAACGCAGGCGCGGTGATCAGCGGCCAGCCGGCCAGCATGTCGGGCATCGGCCGGATTGTCGGGCCGCCGCGGCGCGCGCTCGAGGAACGACGGGTCGCTGCCGGCTTCCTCGACCCCTTGCGCGTGCACTTCAGTTGTGCAGGGAGCCGACGCGACACCCGCAACACATGAAGCGCCAGAAACGCCAGATTCCGACGGCCGCTGTTGGGCGGGTGCTGACTTTCGCAGGGTCCGCTGTTCGTCGCTGCGTTTCGGGGCCGCTGAGGCAAAGCCGACAAGGGGGTGGCCGGCTGCGTTCAGCCAAATTCTTATTCACTCCGCCGGCCACCCCCTTGCCGGCTTTGCCGGCACCGCCAGCGCGTTTCTTCAGCAAACCCCCACTGCGTCGAGCAGCGCGCGAACAGCGGCCTCGGCACACCACCGCCCGGACCGACGGCGGGGTGGCCAACGCAGTGAAAGCGCGCAGCGCTTCGGTGAAGGCTCATATCGCGCAGCGATGTGATGCCGGAGCCAATAAGAATTTGGCTGAACGGAGTTGGCCACCCCGTCGGCGGTCCCGTGTGCCACGTTTTCGCGTTCGAACTAGGGCAGCTTTTGGTGGATCGACGAAGGACCGCACAGGGCCGAAAACCGACCGAAAGAGGAGCGCTTCTTCTCAGGAAAGCATGCCCACCACTGCCAACCCCTCGCCTCCCGACGACCGACGGCCGGCAGCCGGATCCGGCCCGGCCGTCGCAGCAGTGCTCAATCCATGCGCAGCCGCACCGGCACGCGCCGCCCGTCGAAGCCGCCCGGCGCGGCGCCGAAGCGCCCGGCCAGCGCGCTGCCGCAGTGCGGGCAGCAGCCGTCGGCGCACAATTCGTAGCGCCGGATCCGGTGCCAGTCGCGCTCGATCAGCGCCGCGCCGCAGCCGGTGCAGCAGGTGGTGCCGCCTTCCAGGTCGTGCACGTTGCCGGTGTACACGTGCTGCAGCCCGTTGGCGCGCGCGATCCGGCGCGCGCGCTGCAGCGTCGCCGCGGGCGTGCGCGCCACCTCGGTGAGCTTGTAGTCGGGGTGGAAGGCGCTGAAGTGCAGCGGCACCTCGGGGCCCAGGTGGTCCGCCAGCCAGCGCGTCATCGCGTCCAGCTCGGCATCGCTGTCGTTCAGCCCCGGAATCAGCAGCGTGGTGATCTCGAGCCAGCAGCCGGTGTCGTGCCGGACATACTGCAAGGTGTCGAGCACCGGCGCCAGGTGCGCGCCGGTCTGGCGGAAATAGAAATCGTCGCTGAAGGCCTTCAGGTCGATGTTGGCGGCGTCCATCTTCGCGAAGAAGGCGCGCCGCGGCTCCGGGTGGATGTAGCCGGCCGTCACCGCGACCGTCTGCACGCCCAGCGCGCGGCAGGCGTCGGCCGCATCGAGCGCGTACTCGGCGAAGATCACCGGGTCGTTGTAGGTGAAGGCCACGCTCGCGCAGCCGGCCGCGCGCGCGGCCTCGGCGATGCGCGCCGGGCTCGCCCGGTCCATCAGCCGGTCCATCTCGCGGCTCTTGCTGATGTCCCAGTTCTGGCAGAACTTGCAGGCCAGGTTGCAGCCGGCGGTGCCGAAGCTCAGCACCGCGCTGCCGGGCAGGAAGTGGTTCAGCGGCTTCTTCTCGATCGGATCGACGCAAAAGCCCGAGCTGCGCCCGTAGGTGGTGAGCACCATCTCGTCGCCGGCGCGCGCGCGCACGAAGCACAGGCCGCGCTGGCCGTCGTGCAGCCGGCAGTCGCGCGGGCACAGGTCGCACTGCAGCCGCCCGTCGGGCAGCGCGTGCCACCACTGCGCCGGGTGCCGCGCGTCGTCGAAACGGTCGCGCCCGCCCACGCTCAGCCCTCGGTGAACCGGCGCACGCGGTAGCGCGCCAGGCGCAATTCGGCGTGCCAGAAACCGGCGTCCAGGCCGGCCTTGCGCTTGAGTTCGCGCAGGAAATCCGCCGGCTCGGGCAGCTGCGCCCACACCTGCGGCAGGAAGGTCGCGCGCGCGCCGCGCCACTCGAGCAGCACGCCATCGACGCCGGGCTCCAGCTGCCCGCGCGCATCGGCCTCGTCGCGCACCGGCAGCGGCTGCGGCGGTTCGAGCAGCGAGACCTCGACGCTCAGGCCTCGCCATTCGGCCGCGAGCAACGGCGCGAAGCGCGGATCCTCGAAGGCGGCGCCGCGGGCATTGGCGCGCACGTCGTCGTCGAGCGCGCGCTCGGCGCGCAGCCGGCCGATGCAGCCGCGCAGCCGGCCGTCGCGATGCAGCGTCACGAAGGTCGCACCCGGCAGCCGCAGTGCCGGGTGCGCCGGCTCGGGCACGCGGGCCCGGTCGAAGCGCTCGGCGATCGCGTTGCGCGCGCGGCTCAGCAGCGCCGGGCCGAGGGTGTCAGCACACGGCATCGACGTCGGCCTCGGCCGGCATCGCGGCCTCTCCCGGCGCGAACACCAGCGCCGCATAGCCGACCACGCGGCTGCGGTCGCCGGCGGTGTCGCCCGAATTGCGCAGGTCCAGCAGCCGCGGCTGCAGCCCGCGCCGCCGTGCCGCGAGCAGGGCGCCGTTCAGCGGCGTGGCGCCGCAGGCCTGCTCGTGGGTGATCGCCGGGCCCGGCTGCAGGATCTGCCGCACCGTCTGCGCGTCGGCCACCCGCGCCGGCCCGTAGCCGAGATAGTGCGACAGGTCGGTGCTGATCACGATCAGGGTCTCGCCGCCGCCCCACAGCCGCTCGAGCACTTCGGCCACCGCCTCGGCCGGCGCCTGCCCCACCGCCAGCGGCACCAGCGTGAAGCGGTCGAGCACCGTCTGCAGGAAGGGCAACTGCACCTCGAGCGCGTGCTCGTGTGCATGCACCGCGTCGCTGCGCACCACCTGGGGCAGCGCAGCCGCGCGCGCACAGGCCTCGGCATCGACCGGCACCGCGCCGAGCGGCGTGTCGAAGGCCGCCGCCTCAGGCAGCGCCAGCCCGCGCAGCGCGGCATGGTGGGCCGGGCCGAGCAGCACCACCCGGCGATACTGCCTGCGCCGGCGCGCCAGGCGCGCATAGGCGTGCGCCGCCACCGCGCCCGAATAGACGTAGCCGGCATGCGGCACCACCAGCATCTTGGGCACCGGCGCGGCAGCATCGCTGCCGGCATCGACGGCATCGAGCAGGCGCTGCACTTCGGCGCGCAGCGCCGCAGCGCCGGCTGGGTAGAAGCGGCCGGCCACTGCGCTCGGGCGATGCGGTTGCGTCATCACGTCCTCCGGATACAGGCCAATGTGGGGTGCGACGCCGCCCGCGTCAAGGGCGTCGGCGCGGACTTTGGCCGCGACGCGGCGCTGCTGCCGTACCGCCGCGCACAATGCCGGCCATGTTCCAGCCCTCGCAGCACGACGTGCGCCGCTTCTTCTGCGCGGTGCGGCGCAAGCTGCGCGACGGCAGCCCGCTGCTGCCGGTCGAGGCACAGGCGGCGCGCTGGGTCGGCGAGCACCCCGAGTACGACGCCGACCTGGCCGATGAAGAACGCGCGCTCGCCGCCGCCTACGCCGTCGAGGACGGCCGCGAGAACCCCTTCCTGCACCTGGCGATGCACCTGTCGATCGACGAGCAGGCGGCGATCGACCAGCCCGCCGGCATCCGCGCCGCGCTGCAGGCGCTGGCTGCGCGCCATGCATCGCTGCACGCGGCACATCACGACGTGATGGAGTGCCTGGGCGAGATGATCTGGCGATCGCAGCGCAGCGGCCTGCCGCCCGACGGCGAGGCCTACCTCGACTGCGTGCGCCGGCGCGCGCGCGCCTGATCGACGCCGCGGGCGCAGGCTCAAGGCGCCGCCGCCGCGGCCGAAAACGGCGCAGCGGTCCCCGATCCGGGGGCCGGCCCGTCGCGTTGCAGGAGCCCGACGCATGATGCAGTTCTCGTCCCTGGAATCGGTCCGCCACCGTCTTGCCGTCGGCCGGCCGCTGCCGTTCAGCGTGCGCGATGCCGACCGCACGCTGCTGCTCGCGCGTGGGCAGGTAATCGACAGCCACGACCAGCTCCAGGCGCTGTTCACCCGCGGCTGCCTGGTCGACCTGGCCGAGCTGCGCTCGCCGCAGGACGCGGTCCGCCACGCGCCGGCCGAGCAGTTGCCGGCGCTGTGGAGCCGATGCCTGGACCACGTCGGCCACACGCTGCTGCACTGCGAAGACGAGGGCTTCGCCGACGCGCTCGACGAGGTCAGCGGCCCGGTGCAGGCGCTGATCGAGCGCGACCCCGACCTGGCGATCTTCCAGGTGCTGCGCCAGGACGACTGCGACTGCACCCGCTACGGCGTGCGCCACTCGATCCACACGGCGATCACCAGCTTCCTGGTCGCGCAGCGGCTGGGCTGGGACGCGCCCGACCTGCAGCGGGTGTTCAAGGTCGCGCTGACGATGAACCTGTCGATGCTCGAGCTGCAGGGCCAACTCGCCGAGCAGACCACGCCGGTCACGCCCGAGCAGCGCCAGGCGATCCTGAGCCACCCCGAGCGCAGCGTCGCGATGCTGCAACTGGCCGGGGTGCGCGACGAGGCCTGGCTGCAAGGCGTGCGGCATCATCATGTCGCGCCCGACGGCAGCGGCTACCCGGCCGGCGTGGCCGAGGTCAACGACCACGCGGCGCTGGTGCGCCGTGCCGACATCTACACCGCCAAGCTCAGCCCGCGCAGCACACGCGCGGCGATGGCCGCCGACCGCGCCGGCCGCGCGATGTTCATGCACGACCCGGGCAACTCGATGACGGCGGCGCTGGTCAAGGAGTTCGGCGTCTATCCGCCGGGCTGCTGCGTGAAGCTGGCGTCGGGCGAGACCGCGATCGTGGCGCGGCGCGGCGCCAGCGTGATCACGCCGCGCGTGGCCGTGCTCACCACCGCCGGCGGCCTGCCGCTGGCCGAGCCGCAGCCGCGCGACACCGCCCAGCGCGACCATGCGATCGTCGGCGTGATCGGCGAGCACGCGGCACCGCTGCGCGTGCCGCCGGAGAAGCTGGTGTCGCTGGCGCTGGCCTGAACCCCGCTGCCCTGCACCGGCGGCCCCGCCGATGCGGGGCGGTCGCGCGCGCCCTCGCCGGCAGCCACGGCGACAATGCCGGCATCCGCCCGCCAGGAGCCCCGCCGCATGAACGCCCCGCTGCCGTTGCCCGCGCTCGACGCGATCCGCGCCCACGAAGACGAGATGGTGGCGCTGCGCCGCCAGATCCACGGCAACCCGGAACTGGCCTTCGAGGAGCACGCCACCGCCGACCTGGTGGCCGAGCGGCTGCAGCGCTGGGGCTTCGAGGTACACCGCGGCCTGGGCAAGACCGGCGTCGTCGGCACGCTGCGCGCCGGCAGCTCCGACCGGCGCATCGGCCTGCGCGCCGACATGGACGCGCTGCCGATCGCCGAAACCAGCGGCAAGCCCTGGGCGAGCAAGGTCTTCGGCAAGATGCACGCCTGCGGCCACGACGGCCACACCGCGATGCTGCTGTCGGCGGCGCGCCACTTCGCGGCCACGCGCAACTTCGACGGCATCCTGCACCTGGTGTTCCAGCCGGCCGAGGAAGGCCTGGGCGGCGCGCGCCAGATGCTCGAGGACGGCTTCCTCGAGTTGTTCCCCTGCGACGCGATGTTCGGCATGCACAACATGCCGGGCAAGCCGGCCGGCAAGTTCGTCGCGGTGCCCGGCTACGCGATGGCCAGCGCCGATACCTGCATCGTCAAGGTGCGCGGCGTGGGCGGCCACGGCGCGATCCCGCACAAGGCGGTCGACGCGATCGTCGCGGCGTCGAGCATCGTGATGGCGCTGCAGACGATCGTGTCGCGCAACGTCGACCCGCTGCACACGGCGATCGTGTCGGTCGGCGCGTTCCACTCGGGCGAGGCGCCCAACGTGCTGCCGCAGGAGGCCGAGCTGCGGCTGACGGTGCGCGCCTTCCGCCCCGAGGTGCGCGACCTGCTGGAACAGCGCATCGGCGAGATCGCGCGCACGCAGGCCGCGGTGTACGGCGCCACCGCCGAGGTCGACTACATCCGCCGCTATCCCGTCTTGAACAACCACCCGGAGCCGACCGAGTTCTGCAAGCAGGTGATCCGCGACTGGCTGGGCGGCGAGGCGCTGGTCGCCGATGCCGAGCCGGTGGGCGGCAGCGAGGACTTCGCGTTCTTCCTGGAGAAGGTGCCCGGCTGCTACGTGTTCATCGGCAACGGCGAGGGCACGGAAGGCGGCTGCATGGTGCACAACGCCGGCTACGACTTCAACGACCGCGTGCTGTCCACCGGCGCCAGCTACTGGGTCAAGCTGGCCGAGGCCTGGCTGCGCTGATGCACGCGTGGAAGATGCCGCGATGAACACGACCGCGATCTGCGCCGCCGCCGCCGTGGCCGGTGCGCTGCTCGGCGGTTGCTCCTCGGCCACGACCGAGGTGCTGCCGCCGACCGTCAGCGTGTCGATCGGCCAGCAGCTGATCGACCTGAAGCAGGCCCGCGACGCGGGCGCGCTGTCCGAGCACGAGTATCAGGTGCAGGTCCGGCGCGTGATCGATTCGGCCCGCTAGTGCAGTGTTCCACCACTCTGTGCAGCACTGAAGAAAACCGATGAATGTGTCGTCCTGGCTAGGCGCAAACCGCAGCGATGCCCAGTGGCATCGCGAGGATTGGCAACGACGCCAGGGCGGCAAAGGCGCGGTTTTATGTGCTGCACGGAGTGGAACACTGCACTAGAGGCGTGATGGCCATGACCCGCCGCCGCTGCGTCCTGCCCGCGATCGCGCTGGTCCTCTTGGCGAGCCTGCCCGGCTGCGGCAGTTCGTCGAAGGCGAGCGTGACCGTCAAGGGCTCGACGACCGTTTCCGTCGGGCAGGAACTGCTGGATCTGAAGCGCGCGCTGGACGAAGGCGCCATCAGCCAACGCGACTACGACAAGGTGCGCGCGATCCTGCTCAGCCGCAAGCCTTGAGCGGCGCCGCCGGTCCGGCGCGATCGCCGCCGGCGCGAAACTCAGCTGAGCCGCGCAACGCCGCGGCCGCCGGCGCCGCCGACAGCGGGCGCGCTTCGTTCGTGGCCTGGGTGATGGCCAGGCGGTTCACGCCGGCGAGCAGCGACACGGTCACCAGCATGGCCAGCACCAGGGCGACGGCTCGGGAAGGGGCGCGGTTCATCTTGGGCTCCTGCGGTGTCGATCAGCGATGGCCGGCATGATCGGCCGCAGGCCCGTGCCCGCCAACCGCGCTGCGACGAAGCGAACGGCGGTGCGGACAGGCTGCAGCGGGCGCGGATGGTCGGCGCCGCGGCGGCCGCCGCGGCGCCGCCTATAGTGCGGCACATGCGCTACACACCCCGCCGTCCCGGCCGCAGCGAGTTCGTCACGCTGCGCCGGCTGAAGATGCACATGGTCTGCTGGGGCGACGCATCGCTCGTGCGTCCCGGCCGCCCGCCGCTGCTGCTGATGCATGGCTGGATGGACGTGGGCGCTTCGTTCCAGTTCACCGTGGACGCGATGCGCGACGACCGGCTGATCGTCGCCGCCGACTGGCGCGGCTTCGGCCTGAGCGACCCGACGCCCAGCGACTGCTACTGGTTTGCCGACTACCTCGGCGACCTCGATGCGCTGATCGACCACCTGAGTCCCGATGCGCCGGTGGACCTGGCCGGCCACAGCATGGGCGGCAACATCGTGATGAGCTACGCCGGCGTGCGCCCGAAACGCGTGCGCCGGCTCGTGAACATGGAAGGCTACGGCGTGCCCGATGCGCGCGCCGCACAGGCACCGAAGCGGCTGGCGCAGTGGCTCGACGAGCTGAAGCAGCCGCCGCGGCTGCGCAGCTACGACAACCTGGCCGGCGTCGCCCGCCAACTCGTCAAGACCAACCCGCGGCTCGACCCGGCAAAGGCCGAGTGGCTGGCGGCGCGCTGGTCGCGCGTGGGCGACGACGGCCGCCGCCACATCCTCGGCGACGCCGCCCACAAGATCGTCAACCCGGTGCTGACGCGCACCGAGGACGTGCTCGCCACCTGGGGCGCGATCGCCGCGCCGCTGCTGTGGGTCGAAGGCGACGGCAAGGACTTCGAGGGCTGGTACGGCGGCCGCTACACGCGCGCGCAGTTCGAGCAGCGCCTGGCCGCCGTGCCGCAGGTGCAGCGGCTGCGGCTGCAGCCCTCGGGGCACATGCTCCACCACGATCAGCCCGAGGCGCTGGCGCGGGCGCTGGAGGCGTTCCTGGACGGCGATCGGCCCGCGGCCTGAGGCGCCCGCGCGCACCGCCGGCCCGGGCCGCGGGCGCGCACAGGCGCCATGCCAGAATCGCCGTCATGGACATCGAACGCATCAACCAGATCGGCTCGCTGCTCGCCGACCTGCAGGACCGCACCGAGCAGCTCCGGGGGTATCTTTGACTACGAGCGCAAGTCGCTGCGGCTGAACGAGGTCAACGCCGCGCTCGAGAACCCGGCCGTCTGGAACGAGCCCAAGCGCGCACAGGAACTGGGCCGCGAGAAGAAGTCGCTCGAGACCGTGGTCGGCACCATCGACCACCTGAGCCGCGAGCTGGCCGACCACGCCGAGCTGTACGAGCTGTCGAAGGCCGACGCGGACTTCGACGCGCTCGCGCACATCGACGCGGCCGCGCAGGCGCTGCGCGCGACGGTCGAGGAGATGGAGTTCCGCCGGATGTTCAGCAACCCGGCGGACCACCTGTCGTGCTTCGTCGACATCCAGGCCGGCGCCGGCGGCACCGAGGCGATGGACTGGGCGCAGATGCTGCTGCGCCAGTACCTGCGCTACTGCGAGCGCAAGGGCTTCAAGGCCGAGGTGCTGGAAGAAACCGAGGGCGACGTCGCCGGCATCCGCAGCGCGACGATCAAGGTCGAGGGCGAGTACGCGTACGGCCACCTGCGCACCGAGACCGGCGTGCACCGGCTGGTGCGCAAGAGCCCGTTCAACGCCGCCGGCAGCCGCGAGACCAGTTTCGCCAGCCTGTTCGTGTACCCGGAGGTCGACGAGTCGATCGAGATCGAGATCAACCCGGCCGACGTGCGCACCGACACCTACCGCGCCAGCGGCGCCGGCGGCCAGCACATCAACAAGACCGACTCGGCGGTGCGGCTGACGCACGTGCCCACCGGCATCGTCGTGCAGTGCCAGAACGACCGCAGCCAGCACCGCAACCGCGACGAGGCCTGGGCGATGCTGCGCAGCCGCCTGTACGAGCATGAGATGCGCAAGCAGCGCGAAGCGCAGCAACAGCTCGAGGACAGCAAGACCGACGTCGGCTGGGGCCACCAGATCCGCAGCTACGTGCTCGACTCGAGCCGCATCAAGGACCTGCGCACCAGCGTCGAGACCGCCAACACCCAGAAAGTGCTCGACGGCGACCTCGACATGTTCATCGAAGCCAGCCTGAAGCAGGGGCTGTAGCCGCGGCGCGCCGGCCCGGCGCATCGCCGGCCTCGGCCCCGCCGCGACCCGACCGACCGAAACCCGACTGACCAGACCCCATGCGCGAAGGCACCGCCCCCACCATCCGCCGCCTCGACTACGCGCCGCCGCCGTACCGCATCCGCTCGGCGGCGCTCACCTTCGACCTGGACCCGGCCAAGACGCTGGTCGCCAGCCGCCTCGAGATCGAGCGTGCGCCGGGCAGCGCCGAGCAGCCGCTGGTGCTCGACGGCGAAGGCCTGACGCTGCTGCGCGTGCTCGCCGACGGCGACAGCGTGTCCTTCCACGAAGAGCCGGGCCGCCTGGTGATCGAGCCGCCGCCGGGGGCCGAGCGCTTCGTGCTCGAGATCCGCAACACGGTCGCGCCCGACAAGAACACCGAGCTGTCGGGCCTGTACACCAGCAGCGGCGGCTTCTACACGCAGTGCGAGGCCGAGGGCTTCCGGCGCATCACCTACTTCATCGACCGGCCCGACGTGATGGCCGCCTACACCGTCACGCTGCGCGCCGACCGCACGCAGTACCCGGTGCTGCTGGCCAACGGCAACCTTGTCGAGCAGGGCGCGCTCGACGGCGGGCGCCACTACGCCACGTGGCACGACCCGCACCCCAAGCCCAGCTACCTGTTCGCGCTGGTCGCGGCCGACCTGGTGTGGCGCGAGCAGCGCATCCGCACCCGCGCCGGGCGCGAGCACCTGCTGCAGATCTACGTGAAGCGCGGCGACCTGGGCCGCACCGAGCACGCGATGGCCTCGCTGATCGCGGCGCTGGTGTGGGACGAGGCGCGCTTCGGCCTGGCGCTGGACCTGGAGCGCTACATGGTCGTGGCGGTCGACGACTTCAACTTCGGCGCGATGGAGAACAAGGGCCTGAACCTGTTCAACACGCGCTGCGTGCTGGCTTCGCCCGCCAGCGCCACCGATGCCGACTTCCTGGCGGTGGAAAGCGTGGTCGCGCACGAGTACTTCCACAACTGGACCGGCAACCGCATCACCTGCCGCGACTGGTTCCAGCTGTCGCTGAAGGAAGGCCTGACCGTCTTCCGCGACCAGGAATTCAGCATGGACATGGCGGGCAGCGCGTCGGCGCGCGCCGTCAAGCGCATCGAGGACGTGCGCCAGCTGCGCACGCTGCAGTTCCCCGAGGACGCCGGCAGCATGGCGCACCCGGTGCGCCCCGACGCCTACGCGGCGATCAACAACTTCTACACGCCCACCGTCTACGAGAAGGGCGCCGAAGTGGTGCGCATGCTGCACACGCTGGTGGGCCGCGACGGCTTCGCACGCGGCATCACGCGCTACTTCGAGCGCCACGACGGCCAGGCCGTGACCTGCGACGACTTCGTGCAGGCAGTCGCCGACGCCAACCCCGATTCGCCGCTGGCCGGCCGCTTCGACGCCTTCATGCGCTGGTACGGCCGCGCCGGCACGCCGCGCGTCAGCGCCCGCGGCGTGCACGACCCGGCGAGCGCCACCTACACGCTGACGCTGACCCAGCGCTCGGGCCCGCCGGGCTCCGAGCCGCTGCTGGTGCCGGTGCTGGCCGCGCTGCTCGACGCCGGCGGCCGGCCGCTGCCGCTGCAGCTGGCCGGCGAAGCCGCGCCGCGCGGCACCGAGGCGCTGCTGCTGCTCGAACGGGCCGAGCAGGCGTTCGTGTTCCACGGCGTCGCGACCGAGCCGGTGCCGTCGCTGCTGCGCGGCTTCTCGGCGCCGGTGCTGCTCGACGACGGCCTGGGCGACGCCGCGCTGCTGACGCTGCTGGCGCACGACACCGACCCCTTCAACCGCTGGGAAGCCGGCCAGCGCCTGGCGCTGAACCGGCTGCTGGCGGCGCTGCACGCAGGCAGCGCGCAGGTCGGCTTCGACGACGCCTTCGAGCAGGCGATGCGCGGCGTGCTGCGCCATCCGCAGCTCGACCCGGCGTTCAAGGCGCTGGTGCTGACGCCGCCGTCCGAGATCTACCTGGCCGAGCAGCTCGACAGCGCCGACCCGCAGCGCATCCACGCGCTGCGCGAGAGCCTGCTCGACCAGCTGGCCGAGCGGCTGCACGCCGACTGGGCCTGGGCGCACGAGCAGCATGCGGTGCGCGCCGCCTACAGCCCCGACCGCGCACAGGCCGGCCGACGCACGCTGGCCAACCAGGCGCTGGCGATGCTGTGCCGGCACGCGGTGCGCCACGGCAATCCGGTGTGGCAGGGGCGCGCGTACCAGCAGCTGAAGGACGCCGCCAACCTGAGCGACCGGCTGGCGGCGCTGACGGCGCTGCTCGATGCCCGCGCCGAGCTGGCGGCGCGCGCGCTCGAGCAGTTCCACGCGGCCGCGCAAGGCGACGCGCTGGTGCTCGACAAATGGTTCGAGGCGCAGGCGCTGGCCGCGCCCGGCGCCGACGGCGGCCGCGTGCTGGCGCGCGTCAAGGCGCTGGCGGCGCATCCGGACTTTTCGCTGCGCCAGCCCAACCGCGTGCGCGCGCTGGTGGTGGCGTTCTGCCGCCGCAACCCGGCCGCCTTCCACCGGCCCGACGCCGCCGGCTACGTGTTCTGGGCCGAGATGCTGGCCGCGCTCGACCCGGTCAACCCGAGCATCGCCGGCCGCCTGGCGCGCGCGATGGACCGCTGGGCGCACCTGGCCGAACCGATGCGCAGCGGCGCACGCGAGGCGATCGCGCGCGCCGCCGCGCGCCCCGACCTCAGCGCCGACGTGCGCGAGATCCTGACCCGCGCGCTGGAGGCCGCATGAACCGCATCACCCTGACCCAGTACCTGGTCGAGCAGCAGCGCGAGCACGGCCGCATCCCGGGGCAGCTGCGGCTGCTGATCGAGGTGGTCGCGCGCGCCTGCAAGCGCATCGCGATCTCGATCAACAAGGGCCCGCTCGACGACGTGATCGGCACCGCGCACACCGAGAACGTGCAGGGCGAGGTGCAGAAGAAGCTCGACGTCATCTCCAACGAGGTGCTGATCCAGGCCAACGAATGGGGCGGCCACCTGGCGGCGCTGGCCAGCGAGGAGATGGATTCGATCCACCTGGTGCCCAACCGCTACCCGCAGGGCGAGTACCTGCTGCTGTACGACCCGCTCGACGGCTCGTCCAACATCGACGTCAACGTCAGCATCGGCACGATCTTCTCGGTGCTGCGCAAGGTGGGCCACCACCACGGCGTCAGCGAGCAGGATTTCCTGCAGCCCGGCCGCTTCCAGGCCGCCGCCGGCTACTGCGTGTACGGCCCGCAGACGCAGATCGTGCTCACCGTGGGCGACGGCGTGTCGGTGTTCACGCTCGACCGCGAGCTGGGATCGTGGGTGCTGACCGAGCAGAACGTGCAGATCCCCGAGGACACCAAGGAATTCGCGATCAACATGAGCAACGCCCGGCATTGGGCGGCGCCGGTGCGGCGCTACATCGACGAATGCCTGGCCGGCACCACCGGCCCGCGCGGCAAGGACTTCAACATGCGCTGGGTCGCGAGCATGGTCGCCGACGTGCACCGCATCCTGTGCCGCGGCGGCGTGTTCCTGTACCCGTGGGACGCGCGCGACCCCGACAAGCCCGGCAAGCTGCGGCTGATGTACGAGGCCAACCCGATGGCCTTCCTGATCGAGCAGGCCGGCGGTGCGGCCACCAACGGCCGCCAGCGCATCCTCGACCTGATGCCGTCCAAGCTGCACGAGCGCGTCAGCGTCATCCTCGGCTCGAAGAACGAGGTCGAGCGCGCGACGGCCTATCACCTGGAAGCCGACGCGGCCCAGGTCCCGGCCGGCTGACCAGCCCCAGGGGACGTCACCGGCGGAGCAGCCGGCGCCTGCGGTCGGCGACAAACATTGACTGACGACAAATGCGACTCACTCGTATTCCTTGGAATGACAAGGAAATCAAACGAGGAGTGGCCGCATGGGAGCGAAGGGGGTACGCGTGCTGCGCATCGCTGCGTTGGCGCTGACCGCGCAGATGGGCGGCGCCGACCTGGGCCTGCAGGGCACGCGCACGTCGCCGCCGATCCGCTACCTGTCGACCAACACCGCCTTCCACTTCGACGAAGAGGACACGCCGACCGGCGGCTTCTTCCTGGACGGCCGCGCCGCATCGCTGGCCGCGCAGGCGGGCGAGCCGTTCCTGAACCCGCTGGAGATGGCCATGCCGAGCAAGGCCGCGGTGGTGGTCAAGGTGCAGCAGGCCAGCTATGCGCCAGCCTTCCGCCTGGCCTTCGGCGACGACATCTTCGCCCGCGTCGACGATGCCTACGCGGCGATCACTGCCGCGCTGCAGGCCTATCAGCTCGAAGACCGCGAGTTCAGGCCCTTCAGCAGCAAGTACGACGCGTACCTGCGCGGCAAGGCGTCGCTGACGGCGCAGGAAAGCCGCGGCCTGGCCTTGTTCGACGACCCCGCCAAGGGCAACTGCGCGGCTTGTCATCCGTCGGCGCGCGGGCCGGACGGCGCGCTCCCGCTGTTCACCGATTTCACCTACGACAACCTGGGCGTGCCGCGCAATCCCGAGCTGGCCGTCAACGCCGACCCGGCCTACTTCGACCTGGGCCTGTGCGCGCGCGCGGGCGGCGATCTGGCGCAGCGCACCGACCTGTGCGGCGCCTTCAAGGTGCCGTCGCTGCGCAACGTCGCGCTGCGCCAGGCGCTGTTCCACAACGGGCGCTTCAAGACGCTGCAGGACGCGCTGGAGTTCTACGTGCAGCGCGACACCCAGCCGGAGAAGTTCTACCCGCGCAGGGCCGACGGCTCGGTGCACAAGTTCGACGACTTGCCCGAGGCCTACCAGGCCAACGTCAACACCAGCGAAGCGCCCTACGACCGGCGCCTCGGCGACGCGCCGGCGCTGAACGATGCCGAGATCGACGACGTCATCGCCTTCCTGCGCACCTTGACCGACGGCTGGAAACCGTAGCCGCTGCGACGCCCAGGCACGCCAGCGCGCCCGATCCTCAGGTCGCAGACGCAACGCCGCCGCGCAGCCGGCGCCTCAGCCCGCCTCCCGCCGCATCGCCGACGGCGCTGCCCCGAACCAGCGCCGGCACGAGCGCGTCAAGGCCGACTGCTCCGGCAGGCCGAGCAGGCCCGCCACCTGCGTCAGCGGGATGCGCGTGTCGCGCAGGTAGCGCCGCGCCAGATCCTGCCGCACCGCGTCCTTGATCGCGCTGAAGCTGGTGCCCTCGGCTTCCAGCCGCCGCTGCAGCGTGCGCGGGTGCATCGCCAGCAGGCCGGCGACATCGGTCTTCTCGCAGCGCTGCGCAGCCAGCGTGCGCCGCACCGCCAGCTGCACGCGCTCGCCGAGGCTCTGGTCCGGGTCGCGGAAGTTGCGCTGCAGGTAGTCCTCGGTGATCTGCCGCAGCGCCGGGTTGGCCTGCGCCCGGCCGGCGTCGAGCGTGGCCCGGCCGATGTGCAGCGCGGCGCGCTCCCGGCTGGCCCGCACCGGCGCGCCGAAGAACCGGCGGTAGTGGCCGATCGGCACCAGCGGCGCATGCGGCAGCGTCACGCCTTCGAGCCGGTAGTCCCGCCCGGCGTTGATCTGCGTGATGCGGTGCGCGCCGCCCAGCGTCAGGTCGATGGCCTGGCGCTGCACGCCGGGCAGGCGCAGCTCGACCACCCATTCGACCGCGTCCTTGAACAGCGCGCTGTCGCCGTAGGCGGTGAAGGCCAGCCCCGGGCTGTGCACGAACATGTAGCGCGAGGCCAGCGCCATCGCCTCGCGCACGGTGGCGGCGTTCTGCAGCACGATGCCCAGCGGGCCGAGCACCCCGGCGTCCTGGTACTGCGCCAGGCGCAGGCCGAAGTCGCCGCAGCCGGTCTGCCCGGCGCTGGCCTCCAGCAGCTGCACCACCGATTGCAGCGACAGCAGCGCGTCGTCGTCGTCCAGCGCCGCCGGCGCGATGCGGCAGCGGCGCAGCAGCGGCAACGGCGCCGCTCCCAGGCTGCGCATCAGCGTGGCGTAGCCGCGGATGCCGCTCGCGCGGACCATGATCGTCATGTCTCGTACTGTCAAAGCTTCGTCTCGCCGTGTCAAGTGTCGCGGACCGCGGCGGCGCATACTTCCCGCACCGCAACAAGCACTGGAGACGAGTACATGAGCACGCAGCACTACGATGTCCTGATCCTCGGGGCCGGCATTTCCGGCATCGGCATGGCCTGCCATCTGGCGCAGAAATGCCCCGACCAGCGTTACGCGATCCTGGAGCGGCGCCGCGCCATCGGCGGCACCTGGGACCTGTTCCGCTATCCGGGCATCCGCTCCGACTCCGACGTGGTCAGCTTCGGCTACCGCTTCCGCCCGTGGACCGGAACGAAGATCCTGGCCGACGGCGCGTCGATCCGTGCCTACGTCAACGACACGGCGCGCGAGTTCGGCGTCGCCGACAAGGTCCACTTCGGCCTGAAGGTCACGCGCGCCGACTGGTCGGGCGCCGACCAGCGCTGGACCGTCAGCGCGGTCGACGAAGCGCTGGGCGAGCCGCGGGTCTTCAGCTGCCGCTGGCTGGTGTCGGCCACCGGCTACTACGACCACGACGCCGGCTTCACGCCGGACTATCCGGGCATCGAGACCTTCGGCGGCCGCTTCGTGCATCCGCAGCAGTGGCCCGAGGACCTGGACTACGCCGGCAAGCGCGTGGTCGTCATCGGCAGCGGCGCCACTGCGGTGACGCTGATCCCGGCGATGGCCGAGCAGACCGCGCACATCACCATGCTGCAGCGCTCGCCGAGCTACGTCTATTCGGTGCCGATGTCGGACAAGGTCGGCGAGGCGCTGGCCAAGGTGCTGCCGCAGCGCTGGCTGTATCCCCTGACCCGGCGGCGCAACATCTTCCTGCAGCGCTCGATCTACAAGCTGTCGCGGCGCTTTCCGCAGCAGATGAAGGCGCTGCTGCTGCGCGGCGTGCGCAAGCAGATCGGCGACGGCGTGGACATGCGCCACTTCACGCCGCGCTACATGCCCTGGGACGAACGGCTGTGCGCGGTGCCCGACGGCGACCTGTTCAAGGCGATTCGCGCGGGCCAGGCCTCGGTGGTCACCGACCACATCGAGCGCTTCACCGGCAAGGGCATCCTGTTGAAGTCCGGCCGCGAGCTCGAGGCCGACATCATCGTCAGCGCCACCGGGCTGAAGCTGCAGAACCTGGGCGGCATGGAGCTGTTCGTCGACGGCCAGCCGCGCAGGATGGGCGAGCGCATGACCTACAAGGGGCTGATGCTGCAGGACATCCCCAACATGGCGTACCTGTTCGGCTACATCAACATCTCCTGGACGCTGAAGGTCGACCAGGCCGCGGACTATGTGTGCCGGCTGCTCGACGAGATGAAGCGGCGCGGCGTCGGCGTCGTCACGCCGCGTGCGCCGCAAGGCGAGATGCAGGCCGAAAGCGTGATGGCCGGCCTGCAGTCGGGCTACGTCAAGCGCGCCGAAGCCGGGCTGCCGCGCCAGGGCCGCGCCCTGCCCTGGCGCGTGCTGCACCACTACGAGAAGGACAGCGCGATGTACCGGGCCCCGGTGGCCGATGCGCAAGCGCTCGAATGGGTGGCGGCAGCATGAACAAGCCCATCTGCCCAGAGCCCGGCGCCACCGTCAGGACTGGATCGCAGCCGTGGCCCATGTGCGCAGGCTGCCCAAAGGCCCGCACCGCCGACAGCAGGCGCCCCGTCCTGCAGCTTCGATCACGAATGCGCGTGGGCGGGTCCGTATCCACCGCCTTGCCGTCGGCCGCCTCTCGAACCTGCGGTACTGCGCCGCCGCCCGCCGCAGCGGGCAGCACCACGCTCAGTTCAGGTACTTGACCTGCATCCGCTCGATCCTGCCGTTGAACTTGAAGGGCGCGCGCTCGAAGTAGGCGTCGGACACCGGCGAATACAGGTCGCGGCCGACGTCGAAGCTGTCGTTCGGCGTGAAGCCCACCGCGGCGGTGCGCGGCACGCGCCCGCGGCCGACCTCCTTGCCGTCGACGCGCAGCACCACCTCCATCGGGCCGATCGGGCCGCCGCTCTTGCGCGACTCGACCTCGATGCGCGCCTTGCCCTGGGGCAGCGGCCCCGCCGATTCGATGCGCGTGCGCTCGATCTGGAAGTTGTTGTACTCGTAGTGGAGCTTGCCCTGATCGACCCACAGCGCCACCCCGGCCGAATAGGCGCCCACCGCGTACAGCACGCCGGCCGAGGCCGGGTCGATCTCGACGTCGAGCACCGCCAGGTTGCTGAGCACGCCGATCTTCGCCGCCGTGGCCTCGGGCAGGCCGTACACGTCCTGCGTGTATTCGAACTCGGTGGCCGGGTTGCTGGGGCCGTCCTCGGGGTGCAGCACCATCGACCACAGCCCGCCGCCCACCGGGTAGACCTTGTTGTCCTTGGCCGCGGCGTCGAAGCCGGCCTTCATCTGCTGCAGCCGCTGCGGCTGCTGCGCCGCCAGGTCCACGGCCTGCGCATAGTCCTGCCGCAGGTCGTAAAGCTCCCAGGTGTCGTTGTCGGGCGACCATTGGGCGATGGCCGGGTCGACGCCCTGCTGCCACGGGACGCGCGGGCCGAACACCGCGGCGAACCAGCCGTCCTGGTAGTAACCGCGGCTGCCCATGACCTCGAAGTACTGGCTCTTTTTGGCCGGCGGCGCGCCGGCATCGGCGAAGGTCGCGGCCATGCTCACGCCGTCCATCGGCTGCTGCGACACGCCGTCCACCGTCTTCGGCGGCGTGATGTGCAGCAGCTCGTAGAGGGTCGGCACGATGTCGTTGACGTGGTGGAACTGCGTGCGCACCTTGCGGTCGGGCTGGATCGACCTGGGCCACGACACCGCCAGCGGCGTGCGCGTGCCGCCGAAATGCGCGGCCACCAGCTTGGTCGACTTGAAGGGCGTCGAGCCCGCCCAGGCCCAGCCGGCGTGGTACATGTTGTCGGTCTTGGGGCCGCCCAGCGCATCGAGGCCGCCGATCTGGTCGAGCGTGCGGACGTGGTCCTCGATCTTGCTGGGGATGCCGTTCTGCGCCATCAGTTCGCTGATCGTGCCGTTCTGGCCTTCGGCACTCGACCCGTTGTCGCTCCACACGTAGAACACCAGCGTGTTGTCGCGTTGGCCCATCGCCTCCAGCGCGTCGATCAGCCGGCCGGCCTGGCGGTCGGTATGTTCGGTGAAGCCGGCGTAGACCTCCATCAGCCGGCGCTGGAACGGGCGCTCGCTCTCGGGGATCGAGTCCCAGCCGGCCAGCGTGTCCGGGCGCGGCGTCAGCTTCGTCCCGGGCGGGATCCAGCCCAGCGCCTTCTGCCGCGCGAAGATCTTCTCGCGCTCGGCGTCCCAGCCGGCGTCGAAGCGGCCTTTGTACTTGTCGGCCCACTCCTTGAAGATGTGGTGCGGACCATGCACCGCGCCGGGCGCCCAGTACATCAGGAAGGGCTTGCCGGGGTTCACCGAGCGCTGGTTGTGCAGCCACTGGATCGCGCGGTCGGTCATGTCCTCGGTGAAGTGGTAGCCCTTGCGGTGCGGCGTTTCGATGCGCACCGTGTTCTCCACCAGCGCCGGCTCCCACTGCGACGATTCGCCGGCCAGGAAGCCGTAGAAGTAGTCGAAGCCGACCAGCCGCCCGGTGGGCCAGCGCTCGAAGGGGCCGGCGCGCGAGATCTCGGTCGACGGCGTGTTGTGCCACTTGCCGAAGGCCGCCGTGCTGTAGCCGTAGTAGCCCAGCACCTTGGCCACCGACGCGGTGGTCGGCGACCACGATCCGGTGTAGCCGTCCCAGGCGTTGGCGAACTCGGCGATCTGGCCGAATCCCACGCGGTGCTGGTTGCGTCCGGTCAGCAGCGCGGCGCGCGTGGGCGAACACATGGCCGAATTGTGGAACTGGTTGTAGGCCACGCCCGACTCCACCAGCCGCGTCATCGTCGGCGTGGCGATCGGCCCGCCGAAGGTGTCGGGCAGCGCCGGCCCGGCGTCGTCGAGCATGATGATCAGGATGTTCGGCGCATCGGCCGGCAGCCGGCGCTCGGCCTTGGGCTTGACGTACTTGGACGCCTGCATCGTGCGCTCGGCCACCGGGCCGGCCGGCGGCTCGAAGGGCAGCGCTTCCTGCGCCGCCGCCTGGCCGGCGCCGAACAGCGCGGCCACGGCGAGCAAGGCGCTCGCCAGAAGTCGTGGTGATCTCATTTCTCTCCCTGCAGGAACCGAATTTGCAGCGCCTTCGATCGTGGCGCCGTCAAGGCGTGACGATGTTGAACCACAGCTCGAAGTTGTCGAACAGGCCGATGAATTGGGAGAAGGCATCGCGGTTGCCTTCGACCTTGATCTGGCCGGCCTGCACCTTCTGGTCGATCGTGGCCACGCCGAGCTGTACGTCGTCCAGCGCCGCCTTGGTCAGCGTCGCCGTCGCATCGGGCTTGTCCGACAGCTTCTCGCTGTAGTTCAGCACCGAGTTCTCGACCGTCACCGTGTACGCCTTGCCGATGTCGGTGAAGGCGATGTTCAGCGTCAGCTGCTTGCCTTCGGCCTTGTCGGCGTTCAGGCGCACGCCCAGGTAGTCGAACAGCATCTCCGGCGGCATCGCGCGGATCGTGTCGGCGCTGGCGCTGCTCGGCGCGGCGATGTTGGGCACGCCGTTGCGCAGCTCGAACGCGCCTTGCAGATAGACCGAGCGCCACGGGCCGGATTCGGCCTGGTAGCCGAGCTGCTCGTAGGTCTTGGCGAGCAGTTCCTTGCCCGCCTTGCTGTCGGGGTTGGTGAAGACCACGTGCTTCAGCGCCATCGCGGTCCAGCGGTATTCGCCCTTGTCGAAATCGGCCTGCGCCCTTTGCAGCACCGCGGCCTCGCCGCCCATGTATTCGACGTACTTCTTCGCGGCGTCCACCGGCGGCAGGTTGTCCAGGCTCGACGGGTTGCCGTCGTACCAGCCCATGTAGCGTTGATAGACGGCGCGCGAGTTGTGCCGCAAGCTGCCGTAGTAGCCGCGGCCGCTCCACTGGCCCTCCAGGCTCGCGGGCAGCCTGATCATCTCGGAGATTTCCTCGCCGGTGTAGCCCTTGTTCATCAGGTTCACCGAACGGTCGTGGATGAACTTGTAGAGGTCGCGCTGCTTCTTCAGATAGTCGGCGACGTTGTCCCTGCCCCACTTCGGCCAATGGTGGCTCTGGAACTTGACGTCGATCTTGTCGCCGTAGAGGTCGATGGTCTGGTTGATGTACTTGGCCCAGTTCTGCGCGTCGCGCACCAGCGCGCCGCGCAGCGTCAGGATGTTGTGCATCGTGCTGGTCGTGTTCTCGGCCATCCACATCGCCTTGAACTGCGGCAGGTAGATGTTCATCTCGGCCGGCGCCTCGGTGCCGGGCGTCATCTGGAACACCATCTCGACGCCGTCGACGCTCAGCGTCTGGCCGGTCTTGGTGATCGTGTCGGTCGGCGCGATCAGCGTGATCGTGCCGAGCGGGTTGGTCAGCCCCAGGCCGGCGCCGACGCTGCCTTCGGCGTTGCGCGGCAGGAACACGCCGTACATGAAGGTGGCGCGGCGGCTCATCGCGTTGCCCGCCGTCACGCCTTCGCTGACCGCATGCTCCATGAAGCCTTCGGGCGCGATGATGCGGACCTTGCCGGCCTTGACCTCGTCTTCGCTGACCAGCCCCTTGACGCCGCTGTAGTGGTCGACGTGCGAGTGGCTGTACATCACGGCGGCGATCGGCCGCTTGCCGAACTGCGCGCTGACCAGCTCGTACGCTGCCTTGGCGGTCTCGGCCGCGCTGCCCACGTCGAAGACGATCCAGCCGGTGTTGCCGCGGATGAAGGTGATGTTCGACAGGTCGTAGCCGCGCACCTGGTAGATGCCGTCGATAACTTCATAGAGCCCGTACTGCACATTGAGCTGCGCGTTGCGCCACAGGCTGGGGTTGACGGTGCTCGGCGCCGGGTTCTCGATGGCGATGAACTTGCGGTAGCTCTCCAGATCCCAGACGACCTCGCCGTTGTCCTTCTTGATGATCAAGGTGTCGGGCTTGCGCAGCAGGCCGCGCTGCGCGTCGGCGAAGTCCTGCCGGTCGGCAAAGGGCAGCGCCTGCAGCACGGCCTGGTTCGCAGCCCGGGTGGCATCGCTTGCCGGCGCGGCGAAGGCACAAGCCGCCGGCCACAGCAGGCCGAGCGCGGCCGAAGCGGCGATGAAGCAATGGCCGCCGCGCGGGCCGCGGCCGGCGGCCGCTCGCGCGGCGCCGGGCTGGTTCGAGTCGTGGGTTCGAGTGGTCATCTGGAAATCGGTTGCTGATGTCGAGCGTGGCGTCGAGGACGGTCGGCGCGCCGGCGGGCAGCCGGTGCCCGGTCGCCCGGACGCGCCTGGTCTTGTGAACCCTACGAGGGGCGGCCGGACACAGCCCGGCCGTGACGCCCGCTACAGGTACTTGATCTGCAGCGCGTCGATGCGGCCGTTGAACTTGAACGGCGCGCGGTCGAAGTACGCCGGCGACACCGGCGAATAGCTGTCCTGGCCGACGTCGAAGGCGTCGTTGGTGGTGAAGGCCCAGATCGCGGTGCGCGGCACCTGGCCGCGCGCGACTTCCTTGCCGTCGATGCGGATGATGATGTCGCCCGCTTCGCGCGGCTTGGCGATGCGCGTCTCGACCTCGATGCGCACCTTGCCGGTGGGCAGCGGCGCCTTCGTCTCGATGCGCGTGCGCTCGATCTCGAACAGGTTGTACTCGTAGCTGAGCCGGCCTTCGTCCACCCACAGCGCCACGCCGCCGGAGAAGGCGCCCAGCGCATAGAGCACGCCTTGCGAATCGGGCTTCAGCTCGGTGTCGATCGTGACCACGTTGTTGCGGATGCCGACCTTGGGCGCGCTGAACTCGGGCAGCCCGACCACGTCCTGCGTGTAGCGGAACTCGGTGGCCGGGTTCTGCGGCACCGTCTCGGGGTGGAAGATCGACATCAGCCCGCCGCCGATCGGATAGACCTTGTTGGCCTTGGCCTGTTCGTCGAACAGCCGCTGCATCGCCGCCAGCCGCTGCGGCTGCTGCGCGGCCAGGTCGACGGCCTGCGAGAAGTCCGCGTTCAGGTCGTAGAGCATCCAGCGGTCCTGCTCGGGCGACCATTTGTCGAGGCCCGGCGGCAGGCCCGCCACCCACGGCGTGCGCGGCCCCCAGGCCGACGCGAACCAGCCGTCGGGCGAATAGATGCCGCGGTCGGCCATGACCTCGAAGTACTGCGCCGGCTTGCGCCCCGGCGCCTTGGCGTCGGCAAAGCTGTACTGCATGCTGACGCCGTCCATCGGCTGCTGCGTCACGCCGTCCACCATGTTCGGCGGCGCGATGTGCAGCACCTCGTAGATCGTCGGCACGATGTCGTTGACGTGGTGGAACTGCGGGTGCGGCGTGCGGTCGGGCTTGATCGCCCGTGGCCACGACACCGCCAGCGGCGTGCGCGTGCCGCCGAAGTGCGAGGCATTGAGCTTGGTGCCCTGGAACGGCGTCGAGCCGGCCCAGGCCCAGCCGGCGTGGTACATGTTGTCGGTCTTGTTGCTGCCCAGCACGTCGAGCCCGCCCAGCGCGTCGAGCGCGCGGATGTGCTCCTTCACGTCGGTGGCGATCGAGTTCTGCGCCAGCAGCTCGCTGATCGTGCCGTTCTGGCCTTCGGCGCTCGACCCGTTGTCGCCCCAGACGTAGAACACCAGCGTGTTGTCGCGCACGCCCATGCGCTCGAGTTCGTCGAGCAGCCGCCCGGCCTGCGTGTCGGCATGCTCGGTGAAGCCGGCGTAGACCTCCATCAGCCGGCGCTGGAAGGGCTTCTCGCTGTCGGGGATGCTGTCCCACGCGGCCATGCTGGCCGGGCGCGGTGTCAGCTTGGTGTCCGGCGGAATCCAGCCCAGAGCCTTCTGCCGCGCGAAGATCTTCTCGCGCTCGGCGTCCCAGCCGGCGTCGAAGCGGCCCTTGTACTTGTCGGCCCACTCCTTGAAGATGTGGTGCGGCCCGTGCGACGCGCCCGGCGCCCAGTACATGAAGAAGGGCTTGCCCGGCTCCACCGCCTGGTGCATGCGCAGCCAGCTCACTGCCTTGTCGGTCATGTCGACGGTAAAGTGGTAGCCTTTCTTGTGGATTGTCGGCAGCCGCACCGTGTTCTCGACCACCGCCGGCTCCCACTGCGACGATTCGCCGGCCAGGAAGCCGTAGAAGTAGTCGAAGCCGACCAGCCGCCCGGTGGGCCAGCGGTCGAACGGGCCCTGGCTGGTGGCTTCGTCGGCCGGCGTGTTGTGCCACTTGCCGAAGGCTGCCGTGCTGTAGCCGTAGTAGCCCAGCACCTTGGCCACCGAGGCCGAGGTCGCCGGCCAGTGGCCGGAGTAGCCGTCCCAGTCGTTGGCCAGTTCGGCGATCTGGCCGAAGCCCAGCCGGTGCTGGTTGCGCCCGGTCAGCAGCGCGGCGCGCGTCGGCGAGCACATCGCCGCGTTGTGGAAGCGGTTGTAGGAGATGCCGGCGTTGGCGACGCGGTCCAGCGTCGGCGTCTTGATCGGCCCGCCGTAGGTGGCGGGCAGGCCCGGGCCGACGTCGTCGAGCATCACGATCAGGATGTTCGGCGCGTTCGGCGGCAGGTGGTTGACGGGCTTGTTGGGCGCGTAGGTCGAGGTGGCGATCGTCGGGCCGGCCTTGCTGCCCGAAGGCGTCGGCGGGAACGGCAGGTCGTCGGCCGCGGACGCGGCGAGGGGCACGAGCAGCGCCGCGCAGGCGGCGAGCAGGGCGATCGGAAATTTGGTCATGAGGCTTCCGGAAATGCGTTTCGATGACGCAAGTCGCGGCAGGCTATGCCAAGGCGGCGCGCGCGCAAGCCAGGATTTCGATGATTGAAACGGCTTCGCGATCGAAGCCGTGGCAGCCGGCGGCGCCGCTCGGCGCAGAGCTGTTGTTGGCTTCACCCTCTACAAGCGGGGAAGCTCAGGCTCCTCGCAGCCAGGAGCCGATAACCGCCAACGGCGCTCGCGGACTTCCCGGCAACGTTTGCCGAGTCAGCGCTCTTGCGCGCACATGGGGGCCTGCCGGATGCGCGTCTGACGGCACCCGCAGCACTTCTTCCAGCGGCGCTTCGCGCCACAGCGCCAGCGCCATCACGCAATACACCACCGCCGGCGCGGGCAGCAGCCGCTCGCGTTGACTGGCCTTGCCGGTGTCCGCCAGCACCTCCTCGATCAACGCCCTCGGACACACGCCGGCCAGCACGCCGGCGCTGATCAGGTGCGCCACGTCCACCCCGTCTAACGGGTGCGAAGCAGCTGGGCGCCGTTGACCTTGGAAGCGCCCCTGTCGAATGTCCACAGCGGCTGCTCGCCGGCCTCGGTTGCCAACGCAATGTGCAGGCAGTCGGCGAAGTCGGCTGAAGCCTCGCGGTAAAGCTGCAGAGCCACTTCCAAGGCGCGTTCGGACTCGAAGGCCAGTTCCGCCGCAGAGAACAGGTTCGAGAGGACCTGCAGCACATCGTCCTTCGCGTATCCGAAGCCGGCACGCAGCACCCACTCCAGCTCGAGGGTCACGGTCACCGGAACGAAGATCAACTGGCCTTCGCCGACGCAGCGGGCGATCAAGCGCTTGGCAGCGGCGAGTTGCCCACTGTCGTCATGTACGACATAGCGAACCAGCACGTTCGTGTCGAGCGCCGGCATGTTCCCTCAGCGCCAGGGATTCATCTCTTCGACACTCACCCGCTTGCCCTTCGGGGCCTCGAGCATGCCAGCCATGTCGAGGATGGACTTGGTCTTGGCTCTGACGATGATGGTGCCGTCGGGCATCACCGACCAGACGAGACGCGTGCCTGGCTTGGCGTGCACGAAGGCCCGGATTTCGGCCGGAACGGTCGTCTGACCCTTCGAGGTGATGGTGGACTCTGTCATGTGGGTTTCCTTACGAGGAAGCTCATTGTAAGGCAACCGCCCGCCTTGACCCAGCGAGTTGCTCAACGCGAGTTGCCCAACGCTTCCGGGGCGGCAAGCGGCCTCGCCGGTCGCAGGAAGAGCACTGCCCAGGTGCAGCGCTCAGCCGCCGAAGCGGGCGTCGTTGATGCGCGCGGCCGCATGGCGCAGCGCCTCGGCGAAGCGGCCTTCGGTGGCGGCTTCCTGGCCGCGCGGGGTATCGAACACGCAGCTCAGCACGAACACGTCCTCGCCTGCGCGCCGGCGCAAGGGCATGGCCACCGCCGCCGTTTCCGGGCGGTAGGCGGTGCGCTGCAGTACATGGCCGGCGTCGGCCATCTGCTGCTGTGCGCGCGCGATGTCGTCGCGCACGGTGTCGAGTTGGGCCGGCTCGTGCTGCGCCACCTCGCGCAGCAGGCGCTCGCGCTCGCGCGGCGTCGCGCCGGCCAGCCAGCCCAGGCCGGCGGCGGTGCCGCAGAGCCTGACCGTGTTGCCGATGGCCGGCGCGCGTTGCAGCACGTCGCGTTGCACGACGATCTCGAGCGTGACCATGCGCAGCCGGTCGCGCACCAGCACGCCGGCCACGCCGTCGACGGCCCGGGCCAGCTCGATCAGGTGCGGCGTCGACAACCGGTGGTATTCCAGCCGCGCCAGCACCGGATAGCTCAGGCACAGCGCCGCCGGCGCCATCTCGAAGCGGCCGCTCTCGTCGTGCCGCAGGTAGCCCAGATCGAGCAGCTTGCGCACCAGGCGCGACACCGTGGGCCGCGGCAGGCCGGTCAGCTCGGCCAGCTCGCGGTTGCCCAGGTGCGGCGACTGCGCCGAGAAGCATTGCAGGATGCGCAGCCCGCGCTCCAGCGTGCCCTCGCCCGGCGCTTGGGCGCCGGTGCGAGGTTCGGGCTGGGGCTCGGGCTCGGTCATCGATCTCGGCGGACGGCGGCTCAGCCGCGCCTGACCTGCAGCGTGCTGCAGCTGCTGATCAGGTTGCGGTAGTCGGGGATGTGGTTCGAGAACAGCGCGCCCAGCCCGGCGACGTCGTTGCGCCAGTCGCGGTGCAGTTCGCAGGCGGTGCCGAACCAGGTCATCAGCTGCACGCCGGCCTCGCTCATGCGGCGCCACGCCGAGTCGCGCGTCAGCTCGTTGAAGGTGCCCGAGGCGTCGGTGACGACGAAGACCTCGTAGCCCTCGGCGATGGCCGACAGCGCGGGGAAGGCGACGCAGACCTCGGTGACCACGCCGGCGATGATCAGCTGCTTGCGGCCGGTGGCCTTGACGGCGCCGACGAAGTCCGCGTTGTCCCAGGCGTTGATCTGGCCGGGCCGCGCGATGAACGGCGCGTCGGGGAAGATCTGCTTCAGCTCCGGCACCAGCGGGCCGTTGGGGCCGTCCTCGAAGCTGGTGGTCAGGATCGTCGGCAGCTCGAAGTACTTGCCCAGGTCGGCCAGCGCGAGCACGTTGTTTTTGAAGCGGTCGGGATCGATGTCGCGCACCAGCGACAGCAATCCGGCCTGGTGGTCGACCAGCAGCAGCGCGGCCTGGTTCTTGTCGAGGCGGCGGTAGGGGGCGGCAGGGGTGGCGGCCATCATGAACTCCGTAGGGTACAGGGTGGTGCGAGAGGCGCTCTCGCGGGCGTGGGGCAGGTTGCCCTGAAGCTCAGTGCGCGACCCGGCCGAAGCGGCCGCTGTTGAAGTCGCGCACCGCCTGGTCGATCTCGGCCGCCGTGTTCATCACGAAGGGGCCGTGGCCGACGATCGGCTCGTCGATCGGCTCGCCGGCCAGCAGCAGCAGCTTGGCGTCGCCGTTGGCCTCGAGCATCAAATCGGTGCCGGCGCGGTCGAGCAGCGCCAGTTGCGCGTCGCGCACCACCTGGCTGCCGTTGACCAGCACCGTGCCGCTCAGCACCACGGCCGCCGCCGCATGACCTTCGGGCAGCGCCAGGCGCAGTTCGCGGTCGCGCTCGAGCCGCAGGTCCCAGACCTCGATCGGCGTGAAGGTACGCGCCGGCCCTTTGTGGCCGTCGTAGTTGCCGGCGATCACGCGCAGCGTGCCGGCGCCGCCCGGCAGCGCGACGGCCGGGATATCGGCGTCGACGATCGCCTGGTAGCCGGGCGCGGCCATCTTGTGCCGGGCCGGCAGGTTGACCCACAGCTGCACCATCTCGAAGGCGCCGCCGCTGCGGCCGAAGGCGGGCGAATGGAACTCCTCGTGCAGGATGCCGCCGCCGGCCGTCATCCACTGCACGTCGCCGGGGCCGATGACGCCGCCCTGGCCGGTGGAGTCGCGGTGCTCGACCTCGCCGCTGTAGACGATGGTCACGGTCTCGAAGCCGCGGTGCGGATGGCTGCCGACGCCGCGCCGCTGCGTCGTCGGCTCGAACCGGTGCGGCCCGGCATAGTCGAGCAGCAGGAACGGGCTCGCGTGGCGGCCGAGCGTGTCGTAGGCGAACAGCGAGCGCACCGGAAAACCGTCGCCGACCCAGTGCATGCGTTCGTTTCCGTAGAGGCCGAGGATGCGTTTCATGCGATCTCCTTCCATTTCTTACTGGTGCCGCACCACCGCGGTGTGGCCATGCCTGTAACCATAGGGACGATGGCGCGCTGCCACTAGACTGCGGCGGCGGGCCTCAGCGTTCCAGCGGTGGAACGGCGCCGCAGACCATGCACGACCTGAACGATCTGTACTTCTTTGCCCAGGTGGTGGAGCACGGCGGCTTCGCGCCCGCAGGGCGCGCGCTCGGCCTGCCCAAGTCGACGCTCAGCCGGCGCATCGCACAGCTGGAATCGCGGCTGGGCGTGCGCTTGATCCAGCGCTCGACGCGGCGCTTCGCGGTCACCGACATCGGCCGCGAATATCACCGCCACTGCGTGGCCATGCTGGTCGAGGCCGACTCGGCGCAGCAGGTGGTCGAACGCACGCGCAGCGGGCCGCAGGGCACGGTGCGCCTGGCCTGCCCGGTGGCGCTGCTCGACTACCAGGTGGGCGAGATGCTGGCGCGCTGGCAGCACGACTGCGCCGGCGTCGCGCTGCACCTGGACAGCACCAACCGGCGCGTCGACGTCATCGCCGAAGGCCTGGACCTGGCGATCCGCGTGCGCTTCCCGCCGCTGGAGGACTCCGACCTGGTGATGAAGGTGCTGGGCGACAGCACGCAGCGGCTGGTCGCCAGCCCGCAGCTCGCGGCGGCGCACGACGGCCCGCTGACGCCTGCCGATCTGCCCGGCTGGCCGAGCGTGGACGAAGGCCCGCCGCAGCGCGACCACGCCTGGCAGCTGCGCAGCCGCGACGGCGCCAGCGCGCTGGTGCCGCACAGGCCAAGGCTGGTGACCGACGACCGGCTGGCGCTGCGCATCGCGGCGCTGCACGGCGTCGGCGTGGCGCAGTTGCCGACGATGATGGTGCGCGACGACCTGGCGGCCGGCCGCCTGGTGGACCTGCTGCCGCAGTGGCGGCCGGTGCCGGCGGTCGTGCACCTGGTGTTTCCGTCGCGGCGCGGCCTGCTGCCGGCGGTGCGCCACCTGATGGACTTCCTGGCCGCGGAGTTTGCGCGGCTGGCCGAGGTGGAGCGTGCGGACGACGCGGCGGCAGATCCTGCGCCGCGACCAGGCACGCGCGGCTGCGCGGCGTGAATCGCCGTCCGCCCGTCGATCGCTGCGGACAAACGCATGCACCCGGCAGCCGGCCGGCGATCCGGCGATCGCCAGCCCGTCGCATGCGCGACTTCAGACTGGATCCGGCAGTTGGGCGCCCCCGAGAGCGGCTCGATCGGGTGCGCAGCGACTTCGCCCGGGAGGTGGCGGTCGCCGGCGGCGCCAAGCCGCGTGTTCATGCGGCGAAGCCGGCGGAGGCAAGCGGTCGACTGCCGGATCCGGGTTCAGTGGCCGAATCGCCGCGCGTTGATTCGCTTGGCGGTCTGCAGCAGCGCCGTTGCCGCGCTCGCCTCCATCGCCGCCTGCGTTTCGGACCGCGTGACGACGGCGCAGGCGAGGATCAGCACGTCCTCGCCCGTCCTGCGCCGCAGCGGCACCGCGAGCACGCAGGTGTCGGGCCGGATCGAATTGCGGCGCGACACGAATCCGCTATCGGCCATCTGCCGCAGCGCGGCGTCGCAGTCCGCGCGCGCGCGGTCGAGCGTCTTCGGCTTGTGGCCGGCGATCTCGCGCCACAGTCCGTCGCGCTCGCGCGCGGTCGCACCGACCATCCAGCCCAGGCCGACGCCGGTACCGACGATCGTCACACTGTTGCCCGTCTCCGGCTTGCGGCCGAGAACATCGCGATTCACCGCGGCCTCGAGGGTGACGATGCGAAGGCGGTCCCGGACCGAGACCGTCGCAACGCCGCCGACGGTCTGCGCCAGTTCACGCAGATGCGGCAGCGACAGGCGCCGATAGCCGAATCTATCGAGCACCGAGTAGCTCAGGCACAGCACGGCGGTGCCGACCTCGAAGCCACCCTCCTCGCTGCGCCGCAGATAGCCGAGCGCGACCAGCTTGGACGTGAGGCGCGAGACGGTCGGCCGCGGCAGCCCGGTCTTCTCGGCGAGTTCGCTGTTGCCGAGCACCGGCGTCTGCGCGGTGAAGCACTGCAGCAGGCGCAGACCGCGCTCGAGCGTCCCGGTCGGATCGGCGGCGGCGGGTCGCGCCTCCGGCGTTTCAGGGTTCAGGTCTTCGCGTTCCGGCATGCGACGAGGGCGGGCAGGACAAGTTTGCGGACACGGTAGCACGCGCGGAGCGGCACCGCGGCGAAGCGGATGCCGACACGAAGCGGACGCCGGCTCGCGCCGGGCGCCGCCGGCCGCCGATGCGCGCCGCGCATGTGCGCGTCAGACCTCGTCGATCGTCTCGATCTGCCCCTTGCGCACCGCCTTGACGAAGGCGCGGTAGTCGGCGCGGTTCTGGTCGCTGTAGGCGACCGCGAAGTCAGCGATCGCGTCGTCCAGCGCCTCGCCCGAGCCGGCATAGCCCGCGATCATCGCGGCGTCGCCCGAGCGCGCGTGTGCGCGCGCCAGCGCATGCGCGCACATGCGCGCGTACAGGCGCAGCAGGTTGAAGTCCATGTCCTCGATCACCGCCGACATCTTCAGGTCGCGCAGCTGGCGCACGTAGTAGTGGCGCCCGTCGGCCCCTTCGGTCCAGCCCAGGAACATGTCGCTGGCCGACTGCATCAGTCGCTGGCCGACGATCACGCGTTGGCCATGGTTGGCGTGCCGGCTCTTGCCGGCATAGGGCTCGAGCACCGACGCGCGTGCCTCCTTGACCTGCAGGAACAGCGGGTCGTCCTCCTCTGCCATGAACAGCGCCAGCGCACAGAAGGTGCCGACGCTGCCCACGCCCACCACCTTGATCGCCAGGTCCTGGAAGCGGTAGCGGTCGAACAGCGTGAGCAGGTGCTCGGGAACCGAATCGCGGTAGCCGGCGATCGCGCCGGCGTACTGCTCGCGCAGCCCGGGGGCGAGGCTTTCGTCGGGGTGGAAGATCAGCGGCGGCTCGTCCTTGATGCGGTGCTCGGTGCCCTGCAGCCCGGCGAGCTTGGGGTACAGGTGTTCGGGCTGGGACTTGCGCTGCGCCTGCTCGATGCGCTCGGCCACGCGCTTGCGCGCCTGCGCGACCACCTCCGGGTCGACCGAGCGGTCGTGGTAGCGATCGATGTCGATGCGGTCGTACCAGACGTCGAGCCCGCGCATCGCCGCGTAGTCGGCCATGCGCTCGCGGTACTGGCGGGTCAGGTCGCGCGCGGCGCGCGCGGCGTCGCTCTCGGGCAGGCGCAGGTGCTGCGCGGCGATCACCACGCTCGCGGCCAGGCGCTTCAGGTCCCATTCCCAGGGCGCGGGCAGCGTCTCGTCGAGGTCGTTGATGTCGAAGATCACGTTGCGCTCGGGCGTCGCGAAGCCGCCGAAGTTCATCAGGTGCGCGTCGCCGCAGGCCTGCACGCGGATGCCGGTGGCGGGCGTCGTCGCCAGGTCGGCGGCCATCAGCGCCGCCCCGCCGCGGTAGAAGGCGAAGGGCGACGCCGCCATGCGGCCGAAGCGCACCGGCACCAGCGCCGGGATGCGCCCCTCGTTCGACGCCTGCAGCAGCGCGACCGGGTCGGCACGGTCCGGCGCCGGCTTCCACTCGGCGTGCGCGCTGCGCGCCACCGCGTCGCGCAGCGCGCGCCCCTTGGCGCGGCGCTCGTCGACGCTCAGGTACGGCGGCGCGGGGTCGGCCGCCTGGGGCTGCGCCTTGGTGGACTTCCGGTTCGACATCGTCGTGATCCTGTTCGGTGCTTCGGTGAACGACGGGCCGGGTGTCCGGCGCGCCAAGTCTTCATTATGGGATGGGGATGCGCTTCGTCGGCGCACCGGTTGCGCGGCAGGGAAGTTCCATTGCCCGCTCAGGACTTCGGCGCGCGGCCGGTACAGGCGCACCATGCAGTTCCAGCCCGCCATCACCGGCAGGCAGTTGGACCGCTTGGCGTCGCAGCCGCTGGACTGTACGGCGATCGAACCGTCGCCGTTCTTCCTGGCCGTGAGGTCGTTCGGCGTGTAGGGGTCGAGCGCGTTCTGTTCGGCACCGCCCCGGTCTTGAAGCTCCTGTCTTCCATGGCTGGACCTTCACAGCGGGAACTGCATGTTGAGCCCGAAGAACACCTGGAACTGCGGTGACACGTTGCCCTTGTGGCTGACGGTCCACTGCGGTTCGGCGAACAGGTTGTAGGTGACGCCGCCCGCATTCCAGATCTTGCCCGCGCCCAGGCCGATGGGGATGGTGTAGTTGCCGCTGCTCAGGTCGAAGGTCCAGGTCGCGGTGCTGCGCAGGTACCAGGCCTTCGGCAGGTTGACGATCAGGAAGGGCTGGGCCTGCAGGTTGTCGACGTCGTCGCGCGCCTTGTCGCCTGCGAACGATCGCTGCCAGGTGACGAGGCCGCCGGTGAGGCCCCAGGCCTGCGGCGCGATCACGACCGCCGCCAGGCCCGCCTGCCACTTGCCGGTACCGGTATCGTCGCGGCTCGCGGTCGGGATCGTCAGCTGCGGCCCGATGCCGAGCTGCATCGTGCCCTCCTTGAACAGGAACAGGTCGAACAGGTTGAGGTCGCCGACGCCGGTGTGGCGGTCGATGCCCGGCACGTCGGGTGTGGTCACGACCGGCAGCGTCGCGCGCAGCAGCAGCGGCGCACCGCCCAGTTGGTGCGGCAGCGTGCCGCGCAACAGCACCGCATTGCTGTCGGCGCCGCCGGGGCCGTAGTAGCGGGCGATATAGGCGTTCTGCAGATTGACGCCGATCGTCGGCGTCAGCGGGTTGTTGGCCGCGTTCATCTGGTCGGCCGACTGCGCGAGCGCTGCCTGGGCGAGCGTGCACGCGGCGAGCGCCGCGCCAACGCGAAGCAGGGGGTCGAGGATGAAACGAGTCCGCATGCAGTGCTCCGTTGACGCGACGCGATGAAATGGCGAGATGCGCAGCGCAAGCGCCTTCGTGACCGGCGTCGGCCGGGCAGCGACCGCACAGGCCGGCGATCGACCCCGCCGCAAGCGACGCGAGACCCATCGAACACGATCCGCATCGGTCGCGAGACCGGCTCGTCGATCGCATGCACGGCATCGGCGTCTTCGCCACCTGCGCATCGGCTCGCACAGGCGATGCCGGACCCCGCGCGCGGGTGCGGCTTCAGTTGCGGCGGCAGTCTACGAATGCCGTGTCATCGACGGCAGCAGGATTTCGATGGCTGAAACAACACCCTACGCCTGCCCGAGGTCCTGGCAGGCGCCGCCGCGCACGCACGCGTGGGTCTCAGGGCCATCCCTTTCAAGGTCTTTTCAAGGCGGCCTGCTTGAGCACGCGAGCAGTGGAGACATGAGAGCGGGCGATGGAGCCATCGACGTAGCCTTTGGCCTGCGGGGGCTTGGGTTTGCGCTTGG
>WBZU01000112.1_pt1 | contig 82518 bp, 71 predicted proteins | sample 5204311 | NCBI WGS metagenome assembly WBZU01 (sample SAMN12344359, study PRJNA552823) | activated sludge metagenome | biome: Activated sludge suspended growth; feature: Nitrification reactor; material: Wastewater; isolation source: activated sludge from nitrification reactor of wastewater...
CCAACAGACCCCGCGGTTGTGACGATGCCGCCGCGCAGCGGCGGAGGAGGAACACCGCCAACAGACCCCGCGGTTGTGACGATGCCGCCGGGTCAACCCAGCAGGCTTGTGACGCCGAGGGTGAGGACGCACACCACCACGACGGCCGTCGTCACTCCGTAGACCACCATGCCCGCCCTTCCGATCACGAACTGTCCCATCAGGTCCCGGTCACGGCCGATCCCCACCATCGCCAGCAGCAGCGGGATCAGCAGGACCGCGTTGAGCACCTGGGTGCCGACCAGGATGGCCACCAGTGGCGCGTTCGGCGCCAGCACGAGGGCGGTGCCGATCAGCGTGATGATCCCGTAGGTCATGTAGAAGGTGCGGGCCTCGCGGTAGGGGTCGTCGATGGCGGCCTCGAACCCGGCGTACTCACACACCGAGTACGCGGTCGACAGCGGCAGGATCGAGGCGGCCAGGATCGACGCGCCGATGAGTCCGACGGCGAAGAGCCGGGACGCCGCCGACCCGGCCAGCGGTTGCAGGGCTACGGCGGCATCGGCCGCGTCGGTGATACTGCGGCCGTCGCGGTGCAGGGTGGCCGCGCAAGCCACCACGACGAAGAACCCGATCACGCCGGTGAGCACCGCGCCGGTGATGACGTCGATGCGCTCGAGTTTCAGATCTTCCACGCGCAATTTCTTGTCCACTGCGTAGGACTGCATGAACGACAGCCCCCAGGGCGCGAGCGTCGTCCCCAGCGTGGCGGTGACGATCGCGACCGCGTCGGCGGTCAGCGGCATGGTGGGCACCACGGTGCCGCGCAGCGCCGCGCCCCAGTCCGGATGCGCCATGAACCCCGACGCGATATAGGCCAGGAACACCGTGGACAACAGCAACAGGAGCCGTTCCACCCGGTGGAAACTTCCGCGGAGCACGAGCAGCGAGACGGTCACCGCCGCTACCGGGACGCTCAGGTATCGGCTGATGCCGAAAAGCTCGAAACCCGCGGCGATACCGGCGAATTCGGCACACGTCGTTCCGATATTGGCGACCACGAGTGCCGCCAGCACGGCGCCGCCGATCCCGACGCCGTAGCGCTGCCGCACCAAACCGATGAGGCCCTGCCCGGTGACCACCCCCATCCGGGCGGCAAGGCCGTGGAAGATCACCAACGCGATCGTGGAGAGCAGCAGAACCCACAGCAGCTGGTAGCCGTGGTCGGCGCCCAGCACCGAGTAGGTGGTGATGCCGGCCGGGTCGTCGTCGGAGAGTCCGGCGAGCAGCCCGGGGCCCAGCACGGCGAGCAGTGCGGTGAGCCGGGCGCGGGACCGCGTGGTGAGGAGCGTCACCGGCGTGGCCAGTTCAGGTGGCTGCGCGCCCACACCCGGGAACGCAGGAAGGGGCGACCGTGTAACTGCGACCGCCGACGAAGCCGCTGCGCGACCCCCGGGTGCATCACCCGGACCGCCGCGGCGGCCACCCGGGGATCGCGCGAAGCCAGGATTTCGTTGGCGGTGTCGACGTCCACGCGGCTGACCAGTGCGGCCAGACCGCGCGCGTCGAGCCGGTGCACCGCCGCCCGCGGTGTCGCGAGTTGGACCTGGTGACCACGCTCGGAGGTCAGATGCAGGTCTGACCAGGCCACCATGTCCTCGCCGACGGTCCGGCCGCCGAGCCGCAGCCGCCGCAGCACACCGGCGAACCCGACCTCCACGCCGACCGCTTCCAGCGCCCCGGATGGCATGTGGGCGAGAGCCACGTCGGCCACCCTGGCGAGCCGCTGGCCGGCGACGTCGACGATCTGGGTGTCCAGGACGTCGCGCTTGAGGAGGATCTCATCGTGTTCCAGTCGCAGCTGACGATCCGCGGCTGCGGTGGGGGCGGCGGCGGTGACCACCCGGCCGACGTGGAAATGCTCGACGGCGTCCCACGGCAGCAGTCCACGGCGCCCGTCGGGCAGCCGCACCACCAGCCGGTGAACCAGATGCGAGTTTCCGTCGCCGCCGAGCCGCACGGTCAGGTCGGCCAGCCGCCCCACCGCCCGACCGTCAGGTGTTGACACCTGCTGACCGATCAGGCGGCTGAGCAGCAACACGGCTCACAGCATGCCTCATTCGGCGTTGCCCGCAGCGATAACCCGATCTAATCGACAGGATGCGGGCACTGCGAATGGTCGGCTTCGGCCGCGAACCGGAACTGATGGAAATCCCCGAACCGGTTGCCGGACCGGGCGAGGTGGTCATCAAGGTCGGCGGCGCCGGGGCGTGCCACTCCGATCTCCACATCCTCTACGAACTCGACGCGTCGGGGGTGTGGCAGCTACCCATGACGCTGGGCCATGAGACGGCCGGCTGGGTGCACAGCCTGGGCCCGGGCGTCGAGGGACTCGGCGAGGGCGACCCAGTGGCGGTGTACGGCGCGTGGGGCTGCGGTCTGTGCCAGCGCTGCGCGGTGGGCATCGAGAACTATTGCGAGCGGCCATCTCTCGTCGGCGGCGGCGGCCTGGGCCTGGACGGCGGGATGGCCGACTATCTGCTGGTGCCTCATCAGCGGCATCTGGTCCCCCTGCCGGACGGCCTTGACCCGGCGGTGGCGGCGCCGTTGACCGATGCCGGGCTGACGCCGTACCACGCCATCCGGCGGTCCTGGCCCAAGCTGACCCCGGATGCGACGTGCGTGCTGATCGGCGTCGGCGGCTTGGGCCACGTCGGGGTGCAGATCGCCCGGGCCACCACCGCAGCACAGGTGATCGCGGTCGACGTCAAGCCCGAAGCACTCGAGTTGGCCCGCAAGGTCGGCGCCCATCACGCGGTGCTGTCGAACGACACCGCCGCCGAGGCCGTCCGCGAACTCACCGGCGGCCGGGGCGCGGACGTCATTATCGACTTCGTCGGCGCGACACCGACGATGAGCCTGGCCCGCGCGGTGGCGCGCACCATGGCCGACGTCACCATCGTCGGCATCGGCGGCGGGGAGATCCCCTTGGGCTTCTTCTCCCAGCCCTACGAGGTCAGCATCGCCACCACCTACTGGGGCAGCCGTCCGGAGCTGTCCGAACTGCTGTCCCTGGCCGCCGGCGGCCAGGTGTCGAGCGAGCGCACCGTCTACTCCCTCGACGACGCCGCCCGTGCCTACCGCGACCTGCATGATGGAGTGGTCACCGGACGTGCCGTGGTGGTGCCCTGAGACCGGAGGTCTGAATCGATCATGTGGGACTTCGAGACCGACCCCGAGTACCAGGCGAAGCTGGACTGGGTCGAGGGGTTCATGCGCGACGAACTCGAGCCACTGGACCTCGCACCGCTGGACCCGTACGACAAGAAGAACCCCGCGTTGATGCGGGTGCTGCGCCCACTGCAGCAAAAGGTGAAGGACCAGGGTCTGTGGGCGGCGCACCTGAGCCCGGAGTTGGGCGGCCAGGGGTTCGGGCAGGTCAAGCTGGCGTTGCTGAACGAGATCGTCGGCCGTTCCCGTTGGGCGCCTTCGGTTTTCGGTTCCCAGGCTCCTGACTCCGGCAACGCCGAGATCATCGCGATGTTCGGCACCGAGGAACAGAAGGCGCGTTATCTGCAACCGTTGCTGAGCGGGGAGATCTCCTCGTGCTACTCGATGACCGAACCGCAGGGCGGGTCGGATCCAGGACTGTTCACCACGACCGCGGTGCGCGACGGCGACGACTGGGTGATCAACGGCGAGAAGTGGTTCTCCTCCAACGCCCGCTACGCGTCGTTCTACATCGTCATGGCGGTCACCAATCCCGAAGCCCGCACCCACCAGAAGATGTCGCTGTTCATCGTTCCGGCCGAGACGCCGGGCATCGAGATCATCCGCAATGTCGGGGTCGGTGGGGAGTCCTCGGCGCACGCCTCGCACGGCTACGTCCGGTACAACGACGTCCGGGTGCCCGCCGACCACGTGCTGGGCGGTGAGGGGCAGGCGTTCGCGATCGCCCAGACCCGGCTCGGCGGCGGCCGGGTGCACCACGCGATGCGCACGATCGCTTTGGCGCGCAAGGCATTCGACATGATGTGCGAGCGGGCGGTGTCGCGGCAGACGCGGCTCGGCCCGCTGGGCGACTTCCAGCTCACCCAGGAGAAGATCGCCGACAGCTGGATCGAGATCGAGCAGTTCCGGCTGCTCGTGCTGCGCACCGCCTGGAAGATCGACAAGTACCACGACTACCAGAAGGTGCGCCGCGACATCGCCGCGGTGAAGGTGGCCATGCCGAAAGTGCTCCACGACGTGGTGATGCGGGCCATGCAGTTGCACGGCTCGCTCGGGGTGTCCGACGAGATGCCGTTCGTCAAGATGCTCGTGGCATCACAGTCCCTGGCGATCGCCGATGGGCCGACGGAGGTGCACAAGCTGACGGTGGCGCGGCGCACGCTGCGCGAGTACGAACCGGTCGACACCTTGTTCCCGTCCGCGCACCTACCGACCCGAAAGGAGGCGGCACAGGCCCGGCTGGCGGAATTGCTCGAACACGAGGTGGCCGAGCTCTAGGCGGGGGACACGTCACAGACCCGTCATGCCGTTGACCTTTCCATCTGCGGCACCAGGTCCCACCATGGTGGACACAGCCGGTTTCTGGCGACGGCTAACGATCCACCGCACCTCAGCCATCAGGACCCCACCATGTTGCAAAATCTCTCCGCCACACCCCTTTTCATCATCTTCGCCGGTACGGCCCTCATCGTGCTCATCGCACTCACCATGCGGGCCGTCGTCCGCCGGGAGAAGGCGATGATCAACGCGGCCATGGACGAGCCGCACGAGATCGCGGCCTACCGGCAGCGCTGGCGCAGCGCGGCCTAGACGCGGCCGGCGGCCACGCGCCTGACGGCCTGACCCTCGTGTACCAGCGTTGCCACCCTGTTGCCTTCCGGCCCGTACAGCCCGGCGACCATCACCCCGCGCCCGCGGTCTGCGGCCGGCGAATACGACTCGAGCACGTTCCAGCGGTCAGCAGAGATGTTGGCGTGGAACCAGATTGACGAGTCGGTGGTGGCGGCGTGATGACTGCGGTCGGTCATCGAGTGACCGTGCACCGCCAGCACCGGGTCCACGCCGTAGATGTCGGTGACGTACACCGCAATCGCGGCGTGCAGGCGCGGATCGTCGGGCAGCGGCGCGGTGACACGCCACCAGAGCCGGCGGACGAACTCCGTCCCGCTGCCGTCGTCGTGGATCCGGATGTCGATCTCGTCGAGCGGCAACGCCGGCGCCGGGCCGATCGGCCCGGTCTTCGGCAACTGCAACGGATCCGCGGCGGGCGCGTGATCGGAGTGCCGCGGACCGGTTGCCGGAACGGCGAACAGCGCGGTGGCGCTGACCATGAGCCGATCGCCCTGCCGGCCCAGAACCCGGCGGGAGGACGTGGTCCGTCCGTCATGAACGCGCGTGACCTGATAGTCCACCGGTTCCCCGGCGTCCCCGCCGCGCAGGAACTGGACGTGCAGGGCCGTGGGAACCCGCTCGGCGTCGACCGTGTGACACGCGGCGAGCATCGCCTGGGCGGCCAGGTGCCCGCCGTAGGCGCGTTTTCCCACCGGCCCGTTGCCCGCTCCGCGGAAGGTGTCGTCACCCACCGGCGCCAGCGTCAGCAGGCCGGTGAGCACACCGCTAGTCATGTCCCAGCCATTCGGCCGGTAGCGCGGCGTTGTCGGCGCCGAGGGCCGGCGCCGGGTCGCAGTGGGTGTGCGCACCGTCCACCGACATCGGTAGTCCGGGTGCCGGGTACGTCCCGATCCGGTCCTGATGCAGGGGCGCAAACAAAGGGTTGGCCGTCACCCGCGGGCTCCGGGCCACCTCGGCGAAGCTCTGATAGCGGTCCCACAGCACCGAGCTGGCCGACAGCGCGGCGCTGACCTCCTCGGCGGTGTGGGATCCGAACCATTCGGCGAACAGGTCGTTGAGCAGCTCGCGGTGCGCGTAGCGGCTGCCTTCGTCGGCGAAGTCGACGCCCAGCGAATCGGCCAGCGCGGCGACGGCTTGGGCGGTGCCGGTCAACTCGGCCAGGTCCCGGAAGTGCCGCGCGGTGAGCGCGACGACCATGAACGACTGGCCGTCGCTGCTGGTGAAGTCCCGGCCGTACTGGCCGTAGATCGCGTTGCCCAGCCGCGGGCGTTGGACCCCGTTGACCATCGGCTCGGTGAGGAAGCCGAGGTTGGCGGCGGTTGCCAGCGCGACGTCGTCCAACGGAAGGCGGATGCGGCTGCCCTGGCCGGTGGCGTCGCGGCGGCGCAGGGCGGCCAGGATCGCCAGTGCGGCGTAGAGACCGCAACTGACATCCCAGGACGGCATCACGTGGTTGACCGGTCCGGTGTGGTCGGCCGGACCGGTGACCAATGGGAACCCGGTGGCGGCGTTGACGGTGTAGTCGACTCCCGTCGTCCCGTCGGCGCGGCCGACCACCTCGAGGTGGATCAGATCGGAACGCAACGCCCTGAGGGTTTCGTACGAATGCCACTGCCGCCCCGCCACATTGGTGATCAGCACCCCGGCCGCCGCGATGAGCCGCTGCACCAGTTCCCGGCCGTCCGTAGAACGCATGTCGACCTCCATCGACCGCTTGCCCTTGTTCAGCCCGGCCCAGTAGATGCTCTCGCCGTCAGCGGTCAGCGGCCAGCGGTGGTAGTCGGCGGCTCCGCCGACCGGATCGATGCGGACGACCTCGGCGCCCAGCTGCGCCAACGTCATCCCGGCGAGCGGCACGGCGACGAAGCTGGAGATCTCGACGACCCTGATCCCGGACAGCGGCCGCACGTCTTCAGTCACCCGACGAGTATGAACCGGTGCTCTCAGCCGACATCGAGCCCGTGCGCGAGCGCGAATGCCAGCGCCTGGTCCACGTCGATGCGAGCGCCCCGGCAGGCGGCCGTCGTCCACCCCGTCGAGTCGATTCGTGCACCACGCAGGTCAGCCTCCTCCAGACGCAGGCCTTCGGTGCGGGTGCCGGTGAGATCGGCCCCGCGCAGGACGGCCCGGCGTAGGTCTGTACGCACCAGCGACGCCTCGCGGAACCGGCAGCCCGAGAGGTCGACACCCCGCAGGTCCGCGCCGGCCAGCACCGCGAGGCTGAAATCGACCTCCTCGCAGAGAAGCGGGCGCATCCGGCATTCGTCGAAAGTCGACCCCAGGAAAGAGCAATAGCGGAAGTTGCTGTGCCACAACGTGGTCCGCCGAAAGCAGCAGTTACGGAAGGCGGTGCCCGCGTGCACCGAGTAAGCCAGGTCTGCGCCGCTGAAGTCACAGTCGGTGAAGACCACCCGCTGGGTGGTTAACTCGGAAAAGTCCTGCTCGGTGAAGTCCGCGCCGACGTACTCGGTGTCAAGCCAGTGCAGCGGCGTCGTCACCCGGCCACCGCGAACGGCACGCCGAGGCACACCAGGAACAGCAGCAGCAGAATCCACCCGGCGCCCTGCCAGATCGGCCAGACACCTTCGGCCTTCCACACCTGGTAGGTGCGGACGAAGGCGCCGATGCCCCCGGCGAACAGGATGCCCGGCACGAGGATGCCGGCGATCAGGGAGCGCCACACCGCGGTCACGGTGAACGCGGCGGCGGCGAGCAGGATGACGACACCCACGTAGGTGGCGGCGCTCCGGAACGTTTCCGGATCCCGCCAGCGTTTCTCGACGTCGTTGTCGGACATGTTCATCTCACTTCCACCCTAGATCGCCCGCGGGCGGCGTCATAGGCCGCCGGGGCGGCGCCTAGATCGCTTGGCCGGCTGAATCCTGGTTCGGCTGAGTCCTGGTTTGATGGGGCCGGTGCGCCTCGTGCTGATCTCCGACACCCACCTCCCGCACCGCGGCCGCGATCTGCCCGACGAGGTCTGGACGGCGGTGGAGTCCGCGGACGTGGTGATTCACGCCGGAGACTGGGTGAGCACCGATCTGCTCGACGCGCTGTCCGCGCGGTCGGCGCGCCTGGTCGGCTGCTGGGGCAACAACGACGGTCCCGCGTTGCGGGAGCGGTTGCCCGAGCGGGCCGACGTGACGCTGGCCGGGGTGCGGTTCACCGTCGTGCACGAGACAGGCGTTTCCGCCGGCCGCGAGGCCCGGATGGCCGCGCGCTACCCGGACACCGATGTTTTGGTGTTCGGCCACAGTCACATTCCGTGGGACACCGAGGCGGCCAACGGGCTGCGGTTGATCAATCCCGGGTCGCCGACCGACCGGCGGCGCCAGCCCTTCTGCACCTATATGACCGCCGAGGTGGACGGCGGCGCGGTGGGCGTCACCCTGCATCGGCTATGACTGCAGGCGGCGGGTCAGCCCGCTGGCCCGCACCGCCCGACGTTCGATGGCGGCGCGAACCTGGTCGGCGGTTCCGATCAGCCGCACCTTGTCCCGTGCCCGGGTGACGGCGGTGTAGAGAAGCTCACGGGTCAGCAGCCGGGAGTCCACCGGCGGCATCAGCACGGTGACCTCTCCGGCCTGGCTGCCCTGGCTCTTGTGAATGGTCATGGCGTGCATGGTCTCGACGTCCGACAGCCGTCCCGGCGCCAGTTCGACCGGGCCGGCGGAGCTGTTCATGGCCGCCCGCAGACCACCGTCGCGCAGCACGGCCACCCCGGTGTCACCGTTGTAGAGGCTCAGTCCGTAGTCGTTGGCGGTGACCAGCACCGGGCGCCCGACGTACCACGCCGACCACAGCGGCATGTCGGTCTGCTCGGACAGCCAGCGCTCGATCTGACGGTTCCAGTACGTCACCCCGTAGCGGCCGTTGCGGTGCGCACACAGCATCCGGTGCTGCTCGAGGATCTCGCACGCGCCGACGGCGTTGCCCAGCACGGCGGCTTCCCGCAGCCGGAGGGCATGGGGCACGAGGACTTTCCGGAGGGTGTCGGCGGGGTCGTCGGTGACCACCCACTCGATGTGGTCGCCGCCGGCTGCGAGGACGTCGAGAGCGGTCGCGGCGTCGCCGTCGCGGATGGCCGCAGCGAGGGCACCGATCGAGGCGCCGAAGCGGTGCGAGGTGACCAGACTGGCGACCGGGCTGTCCCCGGCCGTCGCCAGCCCCTCGACGAGATCGGCCAGTACGGCGCCGGCTTCGACCGAGGCCAGCTGGTCCGGGTCGCCGACCAGCAGCAGGCGAGACTCGGGGCGGACCGCTTCGAGGAGGCGGGCCATCATCGACAGCGACACCATGGACGTCTCGTCGACGACGATCACGTCATGCGGCAACCGGTTGTCCCGGTTGTGCCGGAACCGCGACGAGGTATCCGGACGGCTGCCGAGCAGCCGGTGCAACGTGGTGGCGGTCAAGGGTGGCAGGCGGTTGCGGTCGGCGGCGTCGAGTTTGTCGACCTCGGACTGCACGGCTTCGAGCAGTCGTGCGGCGGCCTTGCCGGTGGGCGCGGCCAGCGCGATCCGCAGCCGCGTCTTGCCGCCCATGTCGGCCTGTTCGGCGAGCAGAGCCAGCAGACGCGCGACGGTGGTGGTCTTGCCGGTGCCGGGCCCGCCGGTCAGCACGGTCAATGCCCGGGACAGCGCCACCTCGGCGGCCGCCCGCTGCTCGGCGTAGCTGTCGGGGAACAGGCGGGCGACGTCCGGCGTCGGGTCCGAGCGCCGGCCGGCGGCCAGGGCGAGGACGTCCCTGGCGACCCGGCACTCCTCGATCCAATAGCGGTCGAGGTAGACCAGACCGTTCTCCACGTGCAGCACCGGCGGGTCACCAGCCAGGACGCTGGCCGAGACCGCAGCGGTCCACTCCTGGGGCGCGGGCCACGGCAGCTCCTCGGCACGGATCTGCTGCTGCAGGGCCGCGAGGTCGACGCACACCGATCCGCCGCGCACGGCCCGCACGACGAGTGCCACCGCCAGGGCGACCCGCGAGTCGGAGTCCTTGGCCAGCGCCGTCAGCCGCTGGGCGACCAGGACGTCGGCCGCCTCGATGACCCCCGCCGCGTTGAACTCCGCCAGCAGACCCTCGGCGCCGACGGCGTGGCGCCAATCGGCATCGTCGGACCGGGTGTTCGGCGTCGGTGTGTTCGCCGCCAGGGCGTTCGACGTCGGCGGCCTCGGCGTCATGCTGCCGCCCGTCGGCCGTCGAGCAGGTCGGAGACCGCGGTCACAAGCGCGGCCGGCGGCTGCCAGCCGAACACCCCGGCGGGATGGCCACCGACCACCGGTGTCTCGGGTCCGCACATCCCGCGCAGGAACAGGTAGAGCACACCGCCGAGGTGTTCGTCCGCCTGGTACCCGGGCTGGCGCCACCGCAGGAACCGATGCAGCACAACGCAGTACAGCAGCGCCTGCAACGGGTAGTCCGAGTGCAGCATCGCCTCTGCCATCCGGGCCGGCGTGTAGTCGGCGGAGGTCAGCGGCCGATCGTTCTCCCCGAGCCAGTTGGTCTTGTAGTCGACTACGACGTAACGATGCCCCGCCCCGGACGGGATGCGCAGCACCGCGTCGACCGAACCGCTGAGGTAGCCGCGCAGTGATTGCCGGCCCAGCGACTCGTCGGTGAGCCGGGCGGCGTATCCGGCCAGCAGGTCGTCGGCGTGGACGTGTGCGGCGAACAGCCGTCCGACCTCGGCGAGCTGAACATCGGCGACGGCGCCACCGAGATCGCCTCCCGCCAAGGGGAATTCGAAGTCCAGTTCGCACAGCCGGTCGGCCAGTCCGATCTGGCGCAGCGTCAGGTTGTCGGCCAGCGATCCCAGCGGGGTGTCGTGCATTGGGACCAGCGCAGCGGCCAGGTCGGCGGCCGGAACGTCGACCGGCCACCAGACCGAGTGCTTGTCGATCTGCGCCCGCAGCTCGGCTTCGAGGTCGGCCGCCAACGGGTCGGCCGTCTCGAGCACGGCGTGGACGAGGCTGCCGAATTTCGCCCCGGTGGGCAGTTCGGCCATCGGCGACGGGACGGCATCCGCGTCGTGCGCAGGCGTCACCAGCGCGATGTCGGCGACCTCGTCGTCGAGTTCGGCCACCTCCGGCTCGCTGGCCACACCGGCCCTCTCCTGCGCGGAGCGGACCAGACCCGAATACGATGTACGCCGCCACGTTGTGTCGATTGCCCGGTGAAAGTGCCTGGCGGACAGGCGTGTCGGCGAGCGCCTCGCAGGAAGCTCCGGCGCGTCGGCGATCAGCGAGGCCTCGACCACCGGGCCGCCGGCCGCCTCCCACTCTCGGAACCGTTGCATCGCTGCTTGGTCGGTGACGAGCTTGGGCACGCAGCGATTCGGGATGGCACTCTCCCCCGGCCGCCGGTCACGAAGCAGCCGGGACAGACCGCCGTTGTGCTCATCGCGCGACGGGGCCCACCAGGCGACCACCTGGGACTGGGCCCGCGTCAGCGCGACGTACATCAGCCGGGTTTCGTCGCCGGCGCTCTCGACGCGCCCCAGCATCTCGACCTCGCCGAAGTCGGGGGTGTCCGGGCCGCCGACGTGCAGGCAACGAGTCTCGTTGTCGTGGAACAGGATCAGTTCGCGATCCTGCACGTTGCGGTTGAACGCGAACGGCAGGTAGACGATCGGGAACTGCAGACCTTTGCTGCCCCACACCGTCATGATCTGCACGGCCTCGGCATCGCTGTCCAGGCGGCGGTAGCGTTCGACCGCTCCGCCGCGCTCCTCGCGGCGGTGGCGCAACCAGTCCCGCAGTGCCGGGAGGGTGAAGTGCTCGCGGTGGGCGACCTCCTGCAGCAGCTGCGTCATGTGGGCCATGTCGGTCATGTACCGCTCGCCGCCGCGCCAGGCCAGCACCCGTTCGCTCATACGTCTGAGCTTGGCCGCCTCGAAGACCGCGGCGACGCCGACCTCGCGGGCATGGTCGGCCCACTCGCGGATGGTTTCGGAGAGCGAGTCGGTCAGCGAATCCCCACCGAGCGCAAGGTCTTCGGCGGTCTTGCCGAAGAACATCGTCGTCGCGGCGGCGCGCACCACACCGGGGCGGTGCGGCTGGTCGAAGGCCTCCATCAGGGCCAGCCAGTCGGAGCACGCCTCGGAGTCGAAGATGTCGGAGTCGCCGGTGTAGACCGCCGGGATTCCGGCCTCGATCAGCGCGTCGTAGCAGGCGCGGCCGTCGATGTGTTTCTCGGTGATGACCGCGATATCGCGGGCCTGCAGCGGTTCGCCGTCGAAGGTGGCGCCGACGGTCAGCAGTGCGCGGATGTCGGCAGCGAGGTCGCGGGGGATGTGGTCTCGCAGGTCACCGATCAGGATCGGCTGGTTCCCGCTGCGCCCGAAGGTCTCTCGCGACACCACCCGCAGCCGGAACGGGTCGCCGTGCGGCGCCCCGGCGAGCCGGCTGCCGTGGTGTTGCGGTTCGACGTCGTGGACCACGATGCGCGGGTCACCCAGTTCCGCTCCGCCCAGCACCGTCTGCAACCGGGTGACCAGTGCGGCGTCGGTGCGCCAGTTCCTGCCCAGGGTCTGCTTCTCTCCCGCGCTGTCGGCAGCCTTGAGGTAGGTGACGATGTCGCCTCCGCGGAACGCGTAGATCGCCTGTTTGGGGTCGCCGATGAGCACCAGCGTCGACTCGCCGTTGAAGGCGCAGTCGATGACCCGCCACTGCACCGGGTCGGTGTCCTGGAACTCGTCGACCATGACAATGGGCCAGCGCCGGCTCATCCGCAGCCGGGCCGGGGCATCGGGGGCGGCCAGCGCCGATGCCAGCCGGCTGAGCAGGTCGTCGTAGCCGAGGATTCCGCGGCGGCGCTTGCGGATCTCCATCTCGGCCGCAACGGCTTTGGCGAAGTCGACACACAGCGCCGCGCGGGTCCCCGGTTCGGGATGGCGGGGGCGCAGCTCGGTCGAGGGGTTGCTCACCACTTCCCGCGCCAGGCGCAGGGCCTGCTCGTAGCTCAGCCCCGGCTGGTCGCGCTCGCGGCCGAACGTCGACAGGTAGAGGTCGTCGACCACCTCGGTGACGAGCTCGTCGAGGCTCTCGACCAGTTCGACCGATGCGTCGGAGTCGCCGGCCACCCCCAGCGACGTCAGGACGACGTGGCAGAACTGGTGGATGGTCGCGATGGTGGCGGAGTCGAAACCGGCCAGCGCGTCGGTCAGCCGGGTGCGACGGACCTCGAGCTCCTCGGCCGTTCCGGTCAGCAGGTGGGCGATCACCTCGTTCTGGGCGGCCAGGTCGGGGTTGGTGAAAGCCGCTGCGGCATCAGCGATCTGGCGGCGCACCCGGTCCCGCAACTCCTGGGTGGCAGCCCGGCTGAACGTGATCAGCAGCATCTCGTCCAGCCGCGCGGCACCTTCGGCGATGTAGCGGGTCACCAGTCCGGCCAGGGCGAACGTCTTACCGGTGCCGGCGCTGGCTTCCAGCACGGTGGTGGTCTTCGGTTCGGGCAGTTGCCCGAGCAGGGTGAAACGTGCGGGAGTGGCAGCCATCAGCGGGCTCCCTGCTCGGCCCGCAGCATCGGAAGCCAGAGCCGCGCGGCGTAGGCGCCCAGCCGGTTGTCCTCACCGGCGGTCTCCTCGTCCTGACGGAGGGGCTCCATCAGCGCGGTGAGCGGAGCGCCCGGGCCCCAGACCCGCTCATGCGGCGGATGGGCGTCGTCGCCCGGGAAGTTGTTGGACCGCCAGCGGCCCCCGGCCGCGTACCGGGCATCACCGCCGCCGAACCGCGCCTCAGCGTAGGCGTAGGAGGTTTTGAGCGGCAACGGGATCGGCTCCTGCCGCCCGAGGTCGTACATCGCCACCAGATCGCGCAACAGCTCCGTGGCCGGGACGTCGGGGCGGCCGAGGCCGCGGGATCGGGGCTGTTTGCTGCGCTTCGCGCGTCCGATGCACACCGCTGTCCAATCCTCCTGCGGCGCACGGGCATACAGGGCGAGCAGGGCGATCCACCCCGGGAGAAGATGGCGGCCGTCGAGTTTCGAGTAGGTCGCGGACACCAGGCGGTTACCGAAGATCGGGGACACCGTGCCGGCCAGGCGACGGCCGCGGCCCAGGTCGATGTCGACATCGACCGCGCGCGCCGGGCCGGTCCGCAGCGGCAAGGCCTCGGCCGCCAGTAGCCGCGACTGTTCCAGGATCTCCTTGGCCTTGCGCCAGCCGAGCTGCCCCGGCGGCAGCGTGCCGCGGCACCACTCCGCCCGCAACGCCCGATCGGGGTGCATCCCGCCCAGGATGTCGGAGAGGATGCGTTCCCCGACGGTCCACTCCTGCAGCGCGTCGATCTCCACCGGGATCGCGTCCTCGAGCCCGTCGACGTCGGCGGGGAAGGTGTACTCCAGCGCGCGGAAGAAGCCCTTCACCGGATCCTTGAAGAAGGCGACGAGATCGGCCAGCGCGACGTCGGCGGACGGGTCGGCCAGCGGCAGCACGCCGTTGACGAACGGGGGGCGGTCCTCGCGCCGCCCGCCGGCCGCCGACTGTGCCGCATCGAGCACCGTCGGGTCGAAGCTGAACGGCTGACCCGGGATCAGCTCGCCCGGCGTCACGTTGCGGGCGTCGAAGGGCTGCAACGGATGCCGGACCACGACCCGGCCTCGCACCGGCGCCGGGGTGGTGGCGTCCAGAGCGTCGAGGAGCTCGGCCAGCGGCACCGCGGGCGGCCGCTCCTGGCCGGTGTACTCGTTGGCGCCCGTGTAGGTGATCACCAGCGTCTCGGTGGCCGCGCCGATGGCGTCGAGCAGGAGTTGACGATCCTCGGAGCGGACGTCACGCTCGCCGGTCCTCGGCTCGCGGGCCAGGACATCGTCACCGTCGACCACGCCGATGCGGGGAAAGACGTTGTCGTCCAAGCCGACCAGGCACACCACCCGGTGCGGCACCGATCGCATCGGCACCATGGTGCACACGGTCAGCGTCCCGGTGCGGAAGTTCGCGCGGGTGGGCCGCCCGGCCAGCTGTCGGTGCAGCATCTCCTGGATGTCGGGCAGCCGCAGCGCGGTACCGTCCCGTTCCCCGGCCCGGGCCAGGATGTCGTTGAACTCGCGCTCCAGCTGGCTGGTCTGCCAGGCGTCCTCGTCGTCGACCCGGGTGAGCAGCCGGATGCCGTCGGTCAGCGCGGTGAGCCACTCCCGCAGCGACCGGTTGCCGCTGAGACCTTCGACCACGCTCTGCAGCCGTCCGCAGAACTCGGCCAGCCGGCCGGCGAGATCGACACTGTTGCTGCCCACGTCGTCGAGCGGCAGCGTGTTCTCCAGCCAGTTGGACGAGTCGTCCGACAGCGCCACTCCGGCCAGGATGCGGTCGAGGCCGAATCTCCAGGTGTTGTGGATGAAGTCGACGCCGTAGGGGCGGCGGTGCGCCTGGTCGAACCCCCAGCGGATGTTGGCCTCGCGCACCCAGTCGGCGATGTCCTCCAGGTCGTCGTCGGTGAAGCCGAACCGCGCACGCACCGGGTCGGCATGGGCCAGGTTGAGCACCTCGGTGGCGGTGGCCCGTCCGCCGGCGAGGCTGAGCAGCTGAGCCGTCACCCCGAGCAGGGGGTTGGTCTGGATCAGCGAGCGGTCCGCCAGCCGAACGCGGAGCTTGTGCGCCGGATGGGCCCCGGGAACAACCTCACCCAGACCGAAGCCGGCGACGATCAGCGGCGCATAGGTCTCGATGTCCGGACACATCACCAGAATGTCGCGGGGCTCGAGCGTGTCGTCGTCGGCGAGCAGGCCGAGCAGCACCTCCCGGAGCACCTCGACCTGGCGGGCCACCCCGTGACAGCTGTGCACCTGGACCGAGCGGTCACCGGATGACGGCGAACGGCCCTGCGGGCGAACAGCATTGGCGGCGATGTCGGACTGCAGCCAGCCCAGCAGGGTGTCCGGCCGGTCCTCCCCCCGGAGGAACTCGTCGGAGGCGTCCGGTGTCCCGGCGGCCGGCAGGCTGCGCTGCAGCTCACGCAGATCCCGTCCGAGAGTGGCCAGCAGGGGGTGCCGCACGCTGCGATGGCTGTGATCGTCGGTGCGGAGCACCACCCCGCGGGCGCCGTCGAGCGCCGACCAGAGCTCGTCGCTGGGGTGCGGCAGCCACAGGTGCAGGTCGTGGTGGACGGACAATGCGTCGAGCAGTTCGATGTCGGTCAGTGACAGCCGGGTGTAGCCGAACAGCGAGATCCGCCGTGGCAGCTGGCCGGCACCCGAAGCCCGCAGTTGCACAACGGTTTTCGCGTGGCGGATGTGGGGTGGATCGATGCCCATCGAGTCAACCAGCCGGAGCCACAGCTGCGGCTGCCAGGCCAGGTCCCTGTCGAGGCCGGCCGTGTCGCCGTGGAGCCAGGAGGCCAGCAACTCCGGGCGCTGACGGGCATAGGAGGCGAAGAGCCCGGCGAGGCGGCGGCCGACGGCATAGCGGCGGCCCTGCCGCAGTTCCCGCTCTGGGCTGGCGCTGAAGTGGCCGAGGTGGTCGGCCAGGGTGTGGCACCACGGCTGGTCCAGGCTCGCGTCGATGACCTCCAACAGCGGCCAGGTGATCGCGTCCGGCGACCACGGGTCATCCTCGCGGATGCCGGCGATCTCGGCGATCAGCGATCCGGGCGACCGGAACGCCACCCCGGCGCACACCCCGTCGGAGCCCTCGCCGCGGCCCAGCACATGGGAGAGGCGCTGGGACAGCCAGCGCTCCACCCCGCGGGCGGGTACCACGACGAGATCCTCGGCGAACGGGTCGGCGGGTGGCGTGGCCAGCAGTTCCCCCAGCCCGTCCGCGAGGATGTCGGTTCGCTCCGCGCGGTGAATATGGAAGGCCATCGTGGCACCACCGTAGACCGGGGCTCCGACATCAGCTGTCGGCAGTCAGAACGGTCGGCTGGCCCGTAGGGTGCTGGTATGGCGCGTCTCACGTTGCCGCAGGCGGCCGTCGACTACATCGAATTGGGTCCGCCGGACACGGCCCTGCCGCCGGTGCTCTTCGTCCACGGCGCTCTCGTCGACGCCCGGCTGTGGTCCGGTGTCGCAACCAGTCTCGCGGAACAGGGTTTCCGCTGCATTCAGCCGACCTGGCCGCTCGGTTCGCACACGACACCGGTCGTCGACCGCACGGTGCTCTCCCCGCAGGGAGTCGCCGAATTGATCCACGATTTCATCCTCGCCCGCGGTCTGGATGACGTGACCCTGGTCGGCAGCGACACCGGCGGCGGTGTCTGCCAGTTTCTCGTGGACGCCCATCCGGAGCGCGTCGGCAGACTGGTGCTCACCAACTGCGACGCCTTCGACACCTTTCCGCCGTTTCCGTTCAACGCGGTCTTCGCACTGATGCGTTCGGCGGCGTCGACCCGAGCCCTCGGAAACCTGATGCGCCTGAAGGCACTTCGGCACTCACCGTTGGCGTACGGCCTGTTGATGAACAAACCCGATCCGGAGCTCACGGCGTCGTGGATCCGGCCGGCGATGACCGACTCCCGGATCGCCGGCGATTTCGCCGAACTGGCGCGCAATATCGGACACACCGACCTGATGGCGACCGCGCCTCGTCTGCACCGCTTCAGCAAGCCGGTATCGGTGGTGTGGGGGCAGCGTGATCGCTGCTTCACACCCGAACTGGGCCGGCGACTGGCCGCGCTGTTCCCGAACGTCTCGCTGACCGAAGTCCCCGGCTCCCGGACATTCGTCTCGCTGGACGACCCCGCCGCGGTCATCACGGCGATCAGCGAGATCACACCCGACTGACCCCGTCGGGCACAATTCACCGGTCCGGGATCCGGCGCGCACGCATACTGTCGTTCGTGATGGAAGCCCACACCAGCGTGAGAGTGCCCGAACCGCCCTCAGCCGAGGAAGTCGGGCGCGCACTTCGCCTGATGGAACCGATCCGCAAGCTGATCAACCCCAAGGTGTATGGCATCGAACACGTGCCGAAGCGGCGTGCATTGCTGGTGGGTAACCACACGGTCATGGGCATGCTCGACTCGCCGTTGATGTGCGCGGAGCTGTGGGAACACGGAATCATTGTTCGCTCGCTCGGTGATCACGCCCACTTCAAGATTCCGGTGTGGCGCGAAGTCCTGACCGCCTGCGGGGTGGTCGACGGGACACGGGCGATCACCTCGGAACTGATGCGCCGCGGTGAGGTGATCCTGGTGTACCCCGGCGGTGGTCGTGAGGTGGCCAAACGGAAGGGCGAAAGCTACAAGCTCATCTGGAAGGAGCGAATGGGCTTCGCCCGCTTGGCAATTGAACACGGCTACACGATCGTGCCGTTCGCCGCGGTCGGAGCGGAGGAGGCGGTGGACATCGTGCTCGACGGGGACAACCCGTTGATGGCGCCCACCCGATTGTTTGTGGAGAAGGTCCTGGGCAGCAAGGACATCATGCCGATCACGCGCGGCATCGGACTCACGCCCATTCCCCGCCCGGAACGCCAGTACTACTGGTTCGGAAAGCCGATATCGACAAAGAGCCTGCACGGGCAACACCACGACGACGCGGTCGTTCGAAAGGTGAGGGAACAGACCAAGAAAGCCATAGAAGAAGGGATGGGGTTCCTTCTCGTTGAGCGGGAGAACGATCCCAACCGCTCGGTGGTGAAGCGACTGTTGGGACCCGAGCGCCGCTGAGACCCCACGCGCCCCGCGGTCAGGACTCCCAGATCCCCGCGATCGGCGATGTGGACGCCGCCTGACCGGTCTTGGGCAGGCCGTAGATCTCCTGGATGGTCGAGAGCACCGAGTAATGGTTGATCGCAGCGTCATAGGTGCCCGGACGGACTGCGGCGCCGTAGAAGATCGTGGCGATGTGGTTGTCCGCGCGATCGTCGTCCTCGTCCCAGGTGACGATCAGCAGGCTGTTGTTCGCCTTGGCCCACTGCGCGTAACCGCCGATCCGGGAGGCCAGCCAGGTGTCCGCACCGGCGATGGTGCCGTCGTGCATGTCGTCCTCGAGGTCGGGGACCACGAAGGAGACAGTGGGCAGCGACCCGTCTCCGGTGAAGGCGCCCATGGGTTTTGACGCGCTCGCCGGGACATTGGTGAAGTTGACCCACGGAGCGTGCTTGCGGGCGTACCCGCCGGCGGTGCAGACCGGTGACCCCTCGGCCGGCAGGCCTTCGGAGAACCCGCCGAAGCTGTGGCCGGCCGCCAGCAGACCCGAGGCGAGGTTGGGCGCATCACCGAGGTTCAGCGGGCACTTGTCGGAGTTCACGCCGAAGGTGTCGCCGGCGAACAGCGCCAGGTAGTTGGGCTGACTGGGATGGGCGACCGCGTAGGACTGCGTCATCAGCGCCCCGCCAGCGGCCAACGAGTTGATGAACGGCGCCGCCTTGTTGCCGAGGACCGAGGAGGCGGCGTGGTTCTCCTCGACGACGACGACCACGTGGGAGTAGCCCGGGACCTGGGGTGCGGCCCCGGCCGGACTGCAGCCGGAGACGGCCAGAGTCGCGGCCGCCAGGGCCGCGATCGCACGCCTTCCGGTCCTCACACCGCGAGCGTAGCCAATCAGCTCAGGGCCGCCACCTGGATCGTTGTGGTGCCCACCGGGCCCCGGCGATACGTCGGAATCAGAACCCGGGTGCCGCCGGCGGCGACCAGTGGGAAGCCTCCCCACTCGCCCGCGACGGAGATGCTGCTGCCCTTTCTCCCCGTGGCGCTGTCGAACGATGTCAGCTGGGTGTTCATCCCGTTGTTCCTGGTCAACAGCGCGCGATCACCGGCGCCCTGCAGCACCATCGACGGCCTCCCGGGCAAGGTCACCGTGTTCCCCACCTGGTTACCGGTGACGGTGTCGATCAGCGCCACCCGGGTGGTGTACAGGACCGACCGAAGGCTGAGCTGTTTGGAGTCCGCGGCGACGACGAGTGCGTATCTGCCGTCGGCGCTCCGCGCGAACACCGCCCCTGACGCGCCCGCCAGGGCGGCGGGGCTCCCGATCCGAGCTCCCGTTGAGGTGTCGACGACCGTCACCCGCAAAGTACCCCCGACCCCCGTCGCTCCAGAGCCCGCGGTGACGATGACACCCCGGGTTCCGCCGGTCCCCAGGACATCGAAGTCATCGGTCCGCCCCTCAAGCGCGAAGGGAAGGGCCGCGTGGGCACCGGTGGTCATGTTCACGATCACCGCGCCCCCATTCCCAGGGGTGATCAGAGCCTGGTTGCCGTCGGCGCTGACCAACGGTTTCTGCAATCCCGCGCCCGGGAGGCTGATGGTGGAGCCGACGCCGGTGGCGGTGTCGACGAACGCCAGCTCATCCCCCATCGTGATCAGGGCCGTGCCACCGGATGGGCCGACGGTCACTGTGTGGGCATCATCGCTGAAGGTCAGCGTGGTGCCGATCTGTTGGCCGGTGGCGGTGTCGACCACCGCGACTTCGGATTGCCTCCCGCCCGGCTTGATCGCCGTCAGGATTGCGCGACTCCCGTCCGCGCTCACGACCAGGGGAGTCCATTCCGCCGAACCGTTCAGCGTCACTGCGCCGATCTGGGCTCCGGTCTCGGTATCGATCACGGCCAGCCTGGTGATGGGTTCGTCTGCCGGCCCGAAGTCGTTGGTGGTGATCAGGACGTGGTTGCCGCCCGCGGGCGACTGTTGTCCGGCGGATGCACCGACCGTGAGCGCGGCGCCGTTCGGGCGACCGTCAATGGCGACGGAACTCCCGATCTGTCCCCCGGTGGCGCTGTCGATCACACTGACCCGAGTCGTGAATCCGGTGGTCCAATCGCCGTCGAGAGTGCTGAACACGGCGTGATGTTCGTCGGCGCCCGACACGAGCCCGTAGTCGCCGGGAAGTGTGATGGTGCCGCCGACCTGACTACCGGTCGCGGTGTCGATCACCGCGACCCGGGTGCCCCCGGTGACCGAGTCGTCGGAGTGCGTGATCACGAACGCCCGGGTGGTGTCGGCGTTCAACACCGTCGGCGCGGCGGTCTGTCCCTTGAGGGTGAACGTGGTGCCTACTTGGCCTCCGGTGGCGGTATCGACAACCATGACGGCGGCGCCGTCGTACAGGGGGCGCCCGGTGATCACCGCGCGACTTCCGTCGGCGGTCAACACCGGCGGCCCCACGGGAATGGCGCCAAGGGACAACGTTGTTCCCACCTGTCGTCCCGCGATGAGGTCGACCACCGCTGTCTCGGTGCGGAAGCCATTCTCCGTACCGGAGTTGGTCGCATCAGTGACGATCACCGCGCGGGTTCCGTCGGGGGTCAGCGCCTGACCGATTTCCCAACCGTCAAGGCTGAAGCTGCGGCCGACGAGGCGGACGCTGTTGCTTCCGGCTTTGGCGTTGCTCGTTGCCAACCAGAGGGATTCGGCAATCTGCGACGCCGGGGCTGCGGGCGCCGGAACCGTTGGAATCGACCATCGGCCTCCGATCGACGCCGCCGGCCAGACCGGAACCGCGGGGGCGCGAGCCGGGCCCGGGCTCTGCTGCGCGACGGGCACCGACGCAACGGTCGATGCAACCGGCGCGTTCGGTTCGATAGGGCTGCGGGAGGGCAACCGCAGAGCCGTTGGGCCTGGGCCGTTACGCGGTGAGCTTCCCGTCACAGAGCGGTGCAAACGCGGCGGATCCGCGTGCGATGAGCTCCTCGTCGTGGACCGCTCGGGTCCTCCCGGCTGCGGCGTGTCATCGGCCCACGCGACTGCCTGGCCGAATGACAACGCTGCACCAACCCCCAGCACCCCGGCGAGACCGCCGACAAACCGACTGGCGTTCATGATCCGACCCCTGACCTGATTTCGCGCTGTGGTTCCCCAACGATGGAAATCCTGTGTCCTGATCGGCGGTTCTTGTTCAGTAGTGAGCTACTGCAATCTCGTAGCGCGGCGCGCCGGCTCGCACCAAGGCGCACGGGTCCTACGTCACTGCTCCTTGCTGGGATACAACATCGCCTGACTGACTCCGCCGCCGTTGACCGGCGGGCCGAGCAGAACGGTCGCAGTGTTGGCCGTGGGGTCGTAGCTCACCAGCGAGTTGGTCGGGCCGCAGCCGACCTGGCCGCGGACCAGCAAGCGGTCATCAGCCGTCCCGGCGACGATGACATCGTCGGACATCCCGGGGATCTTCACCCGGGTCGTGTGTCCGTCGGGGGTCAGCTTGGACAGGAATGCGGTGCCGCACGCTCCCGACGACTGCAGAAAGGTGCCGCCCGGCAGCTTCCAGGCGTCCACGTCGCCGAGGTCGCCGCCGAATCCGGGATCGTCGCCCTGCCCGGAGTTCTCCGCGGTGATCATCGTGGGTGTGGAACCCTCCAGCGGCACCTCCCACAGTTGGTTGGCTGAGCTGTTGGGGGCGGTGCAGTGCACGAGCACCGACCCCGGGGTCCACCATTTGACCGGGCCGCACATCGCCTTGACCATCGGTGCCGGGAGGGTGCGGATCACCGTGCCGTCATTGCCCATCACGACGAGGCCCTTGTCGGCTCCCAGCATCAGTTGTGTGCCATCAGGCGACTCGGCCCACCGGCCGCTGAACTGGCCGGCGCCACCCAGGTCGTCGGTGGGGTAGGTGAACTGCGGATCACCCTTGAGGTCAACCCTTTTCAGGGCTCCGGGCTTGTCGCCGTAGGCGAGAGTCGACACCAGCAGCGCCTTCCCACTGGGCCGGCTGTATCTCGCGTAACCCGTCACGGAGACAGTCATTTTCTCGCCGGTGTGCAGGTCGACGGACACCGCGGATGTGGGCGCGACGAATTTGGGCGCGAACAGGGCGTGCGAACCATCTCCGGACCAGTCGACCAAACCGAGATTGCTACCCGGCGTGAAGGTCGTGATGGAGAAGCGGTTTCCCGCGGGATCGACCAAATAGACCGTGGTGGGGGAGTTCTCGTCCGTCGGAGCGTCCGGCGCCTGCGTTTCCCCGGGCCGGTGCGGGGTGACCGGGCTCCATTCGGCCAGGATCCATCCGGGCCCCACCTTCGACCATGGGACGGCGGAGAGCGCCGCCTCGGCCCCGGTCGCGGCCGCCGGGGTCGCCGAAGCCGGCGTTGCCGGTGTGGGCGTCGCGGGGTCGCTCGACTTCGCGGTCACACTCGAAGTCTGTTGTGCTACCGGCGCTTTGGCAGCGGATGCACATCCCGCCGCCACCAACCCGATCGTCGCCACGGCCCCGGCGAATGCCATCGAATTCCGCATCACGAACTTCTTCCGGTCTTGCCCGGTCACGCGGTCGTCACCGGATGAACCTGCAGTCGGCAGGCGTCGATGGCAACGGGCACCGTCACCGTGTCGGTGGTGTCGGGCGCGGTGACGAGTAGATCGGTGTACGTCGGGCACGGGTTGCCCTCGGAATCCACCGCCAATCCCTCGACGAGTGCCCGGGCCGACTGATCCGGCGACAGGGTGACGGTGGGCGGGACGTCCTCACCGCCGGGCAAACCGCCGAGGTAGCCGCGCGGCGAGCGGTCGGCGTGAATGAGCGGGCCCCCGGCGCCCGAATCGACACCGGGATAGCCCGTCAGCGTGCAGGCGCCGACCCCGGGCGTCAGGGTGAACAGCAACGGCACACCGCGGTGTCCTGCGCCTGCCAACATCGGCAGCGCGTGGACCACCAGTTGCCCGGATGCGCACGGCTGCGGGTCATCGGCGGTTGCAGGTGAAGGCAATGCGACGGTCGCCGCGATGACCGCCGTGGCGAGCAGAGCACATCTGGTTGCCGTCATCCGGAGCCGCCCCCCGATCCCAAGTTTGTCCTCAGGCTAATCCCGGAGGCGGAAAGAGACCAGTGGCCGAAAGGCGGCGGGTCACCCGACGAGTCGGGCAATCGAACGCATCGGAATGTGCAGCCACCCCGGTCGGTGGCGTGCCTCATAACCCGCCTCGTACACCGCCTTGTCGAGTTCGTAGGCCGCAAGCACGTCGGCATGCTGCCGAGGGTCGGTACCGGATGCGGCGGCATAGCCGTCGCAGAACGCCGCCCCGTTGCGCTCCACCCACTCCCGGGCCCGGGCCTCCAGTTGACGATCGGCGTGGTCGTCGAGGGGGTGGTAGGCAGCGTAGGCGAAGGACCGCAACATGCCGGCCACGTCGCGCAACGTCGAATCCGGCTGCCGCCGTTGCGAAAGCGGCTGACCCGGCTCCCCTTCGAAGTCGATCAGCAGCCAGGCCTCCGGGGTGCGCAGCACCTGACCCAGGTGCAGGTCGCCATGCACCCGTTGCACCGTCACCATCTCGCCGGCCAACTTGGTGTAGCGCTCCTCGATCGCGGGCCGATACTCGGCGATCTCCGGGACGCCGGCCGCCACCGCGGCCAGCCGTTCCAGCATGGTCTCGATCGGCAGCGCGGCGCTCGACATGCCCAGCGCGCGGGCCAGATCGGCGTGGACCGAGGCCACCGCCTCGCCGAGGCGGAAGGACTCGGCGGCGAAGTCCCCGCCCACCTCATAGGCGTAGAGGTCACCCTCGGCGTAGAGGTCCCGTGTGCTCGCCGTCGCCATGTCCCAGCCCACCGCGGAATTCGCCGCATAGGCGGTGACCATGCCCAGCGGACACGGCTCGTCACGCTCACTCATCTGGAAGGAGCCGAGAAGCCTTGCCACGTGTGGGTTTTCGGCACGCGCAAGGACTCTGTTCAATTCGATGTCGGGATTGATGCCGCAGCTGACCCGGCGGAACAGCTTGAGGATCGCGCTCTCCTCGAACACCACGCTGGTGTTGCTCTGCTCACCCTCGGTCACGCGCGCCATGGCATCGACGGGCAGTACGGCGCCGGGCTCCCGGCTGAAGCGAACGTCGGCGATCTCCGCGGACGAGTCGATCAGCGAGAGCAGCAGTCGTGCCGAATCCACCTCGTAGAGAGCGTCGTACGCGGTGTGCTCGTCGACCGATCCGATGGTGGCGAGCTTTCCGTACTCCGACAGTGGGGCCGAATCCCACTGCACCACAACTTGATAGCGCTCAGCGGAGCCGTCGGTGTAGCGGACGTCGACGAGCGCCAGATCGGTGCCCTCGCGGAGGCTGGCGACACGCTGCGGCTCGGCCGCCGCCACGCTGCGGCCGCGCCCGGCGTACCACCGCTGGTCGGCAAGCCACTCGGTCCACGGCAAGGCGTCCAGGGCACTCGTGGATTCACTCATGGGTTCTCCTCGCGGTGCAGCTTGAACCAGTAGAACCCGTGACCCGGCAGGGTGAGCAGATAGGGCAGCTGTCCGATCCTGGGAAACGGGACATGGCCGGTTAGTTCGACCGGGGTCCACGACGTCCAGTGCTGCAGTTGAAGTTCGATGGGCTGGGGGAACCGGGAGAGGTTGTTGACGCACAACATCACCTCGCCACCGCCCTCGCGCAGATACGCCAGCACCGACGGGTTCGAGCCGCCCAGCTCGCGGAAGGTCCCGGTGGCGAACGCCTCATGCCGGCGGCGGACGGCAAGCATGGTTCGCGTCCAGTTCAGCAGGGAGTTCGACGAGTCCCGTTGCGCTTCGACATTCACCGACGGGAAGCCGTACACGGGGTCGAGGTTGGGCGGAAGGTAGAGCCGTCCGGGGTTGGCGCTGGAGAACCCGGCGTTGCGGTCCGGCGTCCACTGCATTGGGGTGCGCACCCCATCACGGTCGCCGAGCCAGATGATGTCGCCCATGCCGATCTCGTCGCCGTAGTAGATGACGGGAGATCCCGGCAGCGACAGCAGCATTGCGGTGAACAGTTCGATCTGGTTGCGGTCGTTCTCCAACAGCGGGGCCAGCCGGCGGCGGATGCCGACGTTGGCCCTCATCCGCGGGTCCTTGGCGTACTCGGCGTACATGTAGTCACGCTCTTCGTCGGTGACCATCTCGAGCGTGAGCTCGTCGTGGTTACGCAGGAAGATGCCCCACTGTGCCAGCTCGGGGATCGCCGGGGTGTGCGCCAGGATCTCCGAGATCGGGAACCGCGACTCACGGCGGACCGCCATGAAAATCCTTGGCATTAAAGGGAAGTGGAACGCCATGTGACACTCGTCGCCCCCAGTGGCGGGGTCACCGAAGTACTCGACCACGTCGGCGGGCCACTGGTTGGCCTCAGCCAGCAGGACCCGGCCGGGGTATTCGTCGTCGACCACCTTGCGGCACCTCTTGAGGAAGGCGTGCGTCTCGGGCAGGTTCTCGCAGTTGGTGCCCTCGCGCTCGAAGAGATACGGCACCGCGTCGAGCCGGAAGCCGTCGATGCCGAGGTCGAGCCAGAACCGCAGCACGTCGATCATGGCGTCCTGCACCGCCGGGTTGTCGTAGTTGAGGTCGGGCTGGTGGGAGAAGAACCGGTGCCAATAAAACTGCTTGCGTACTGGGTCGAATGTCCAGTTGGACTCCTCGGTGTCGACGAAGATGATGCGGGCGTCGCGGTATCGGTCGCTGGTGTCGCTCCATACGTAGAAGTCCCCGTAGGGTCCGTCGGGGTTACGCCGCGACTCCACGAACCAGGGGTGGGTGTCGGAGGTGTGGTTCATCACCAGGTCGGTGATGATCCGGATGCCGCGGCGGTGCGCCTCGTCGAGCAGGGCGACGAAGTCGTCCACCGTGCCGAACTCCGGGAGCATCCGATAGAAGTCACGGATGTCATAGCCGCCGTCACGCAGCGGCGAGTCGTAGAACGGCGGCAGCCAGAGGCAGTCCACCCCCAGCCACTGCAGATAGTCGAGCCGGTCGATCAGGCCGCGCATATCGCCGATGCCGTCGGCGTTGGAGTCGTAGAAAGCCCGGACCAGCACCTCGTAGAAGACCGCGCGCTTGAACCAGGTGGGGTCCGCGGGCAGGGTCCTGGCGTGCGCGAAGTCGTCGGCGTTGGGATGCTCGACGGTACGGCCCGCGGGTCCGGACTCGATGTGTGAGCCCTTCGCCGGGTCGCTGGTCACGTTCATCGAAGTTTCACTACCCCGCCCTGGTCAACTCGAACCGCGTCAGCGGACCCGTAGCACCACCTTGCCGCGAGCGGTCCGGTTCTCCAACGATGCGACGGCGGCGGCGGCCTCGGCAAGCGGGAAGACATCCGGCGGCGGCGGCGCCAGCCGTCCCGACGTCAGCAGTTCCGCCAGACCCTCCCACTGCTCCTGCAGCGATCCGGGATGCCGCAGCGTCCAGGCCCCCCAGCCGACGCCGACGACGTCAATATTGTTGAGCAGCAGGCGGTTCACCTTCACGGTCGGGATCTCCCCACCGGTGAAGCCGACCACCAGCAGCCGCCCGGCCGGGGCCAGCGATCGCAGGGAGTCGGTGAAGCGGTCACCGCCGACGGGGTCCATCACGATGTCGACGCCCTTGCCGCCGGTGAGTTCGGCGACGGCATCCTTGAATCCGTCGGCCAGGACCACGTCGGTGGCGCCGGCCGTCCGGGCGATCTCGGCCTTCTCCTCAGTGCTGACCACCGCGATGACCCGGGACGCGCCCAGGGCCGGCGCCAGCCGCAAGGTGGAGGTGCCGATACCACCCGCGGCGCCGTGCACCAGCACACTCTCGCCCGCGGCGAGCCGCCCGCGCACAGTCAGCGCGAAGTACACGGTGAGGTCGTTGAACAGCAGCCCGGCGCCGGCTTCGAAGCTGACGTTGTCGGGCAGCGGGAAGACCCGCTCGGCGTCGAGGACGGCGGTCTCGGCCATCGCTCCGCCGATCATGGTCAGGCCGACCACCCGGTCACCGGCACGCACGTGCGCGCCCTCGGGTGCGGAGCGAACCACCCCGGCCAGCTCGGCGCCGAGGGTGAACGGCGGTTCGGGGCGGTACTGGTAGAGGCCGCGGGTCAGCAGCGCGTCCGGGAAGGCCACACCGGCGGCGTGCACATCGATCACGACGGCATCGGACGGCTCGGCGGGATCTTCGATGTCGAGAATCTCGACGGCCTGCGGGCCGCCCAGTGTGGTGACCCTGACCGCCCGCATCAGGGGAGCTCGATAGCCAGCAGATCGACCTGAAGTTCGCCGCGCGGCGTCCGATAGGTGACCGTCTCGCCGGCCTCGCGCCCGTAGAGCGCCAGGCCCAGTGGGCTGTCGGCGGTCAGCGTGGTGTCCTCGGCACCGGCGGGGGTCTCCTCGATGTAGTTGACCACCCGCATGGTGACCTCTTCGCCGTCCGGCCACCGCAGCGTGACCTGGGTGCCGTTGGGCAGTTGGCCCTCGATGGTGGCGTCGCCGCCGGCCAGCAGGTAGGACAGTCGGCTGATCTGCTCCTCCACGCCGCCGAGGTCCTCGGCGCGCTGCAGGGCGTCGGCCGCGTCCCCGCGGTCGCCGACGGTGTCGGCGTCGGCGGCCATGTCAGCGCGCAGCTGATCGCGGCGCTTTCGCAGGTCGGCCAGTTCCGCCTCCAGGCGGGCTCGTTCCTGCTCGGCGAAGTTCGTGTCCTGACTCATGCACGTCAAGGTACCGGCGCCGTCAAATGCCCGGGCACGCGGTGAGCCGAAACGGACTCCCGGTGAATCGCCGGTGAACGCCGGGTTGACCCCCAATAATGTCCGCCATGCAGGTCGTCGCCGCGATCATCGTCGTCATCACGCTGGCCGTCATCGTCAGCGGCCGGGCGCCGGCGGTGCTGTGCCTGGTCTGCGCGCTGGTGGTGGCTGGTTTTCTCGGCATCGCCAAGCCGTCGGAGCTGTTCGCCGGGTTGAGCAACGGCGGCGTGATCACCATTGCCGCGATGCTGGTGATCGCCAAGGGCGTGTTCTACACCGGGGTGGTCTCGCGGGTGATGTACCGGCTGCTGTCCGGGGTGGATTCGGTCCGGGAGACCCTGGTCCGGCTGATCCCTCCGGTGGGGGTGCTGTCCGGACTGATCAACACCACGCCGATCATGGCCATGCTGATCCCAGCGACGAAGGAACTCGAACAGCAGTCCGGCATCCCGGCCCGCGGCGTGTTGCTGCCGGTCGCGCATGCCACCACGCTGGCGGGTTCGGCGACGCTGATCGGCACCAGTTCCAACCTGCTCATCGCCGGTATCGCCAAGCCACTCGGGGTGAACCTCTCGATGTTCTCCTTCGTCCCGGTCGCGGTGCCGGTGGCCCTGGCGGGCTGGGCGGTGCTCTTGCTCACCGCACCGCTGCTGGTGCGCGAACAGCCGAAAGCGGTGGCGAACGAACTCATCTGGCGGGCCGAGATCCCGCTGTCGGACGTCGCCACCAGCATCGGCCGCACCGCCGGTGACCTCGGGATCGATCGCACGCCGGAGTTCCAGCTGGAGAAGATCCGCCGTCCCGGCGAGAAGGTGGCGACCGACGCTCAACTGGAGGCCGGCGACGTCCTGGTCTACCGCGCCACCGAGGACGGCGTCCGGATGCTCTGGGGCAGCCCCCGCTTCGGCCTGGCGCGCCAGGATCTCTACCTGGTGTCGTTCTCCAACGACGAGCCGACAGCGCTGCAGGACCTGGAGGAGGACGAGGAGATCATGGTGGTGGCGGCCCAGACCGCCAAGTCCCTGCGGAAGTCCACGGCCCGGCCGGGCGAGATGTGCCTCGTCACCGCGCAGTCGGCCGCGGTTCTGACCGATCATCCCCTGGTCGGGCTCTGGCAGAAGGTCGCCGGCAAGGCGCCGCAGACGGGCAAGACCACCGCGGCGATGGCGATTCTGCTGGGTGTCATCCTGTGCAGCTCGTTCGGCGTCGCGCCGGTGGAGCTGATCGCCACGGCCGGTGCCACCCTGATGGTGCTGACCCGGGTGCTCACCCCGCGCTCCGCCGCCCGGGCGCTGAACTGGAACCTCCTGGCCATCATCGCCGGGTCGATCGGGCTGGGCACCATCGTGGTGAAAAGCGGCCTCGGCGAAACCATTTCGCGATGGATCATCACGCTGTCCGGTGGGCAGGCCGTGCTGATCGCATTGGTCTTCGCGGTAGTCACCACCGTGATCACCAACGTCGTCACCAATGCCGCCGCGGCCGCGATCCTCACACCGGTGGCCGTCGAGGTGGCGCAGGACGCCGGCCTCAACCCTGCGATCCTGCTGATCCTCATCGGCACCTGCATCTCACTGACATTCCTCAACCCGATCGCGCACCAGACCAACCTGATGGTGATGGGACCGGGTGGCTACTCGACGAAGACCTTCGTGAGGTTTGGCATTCCGGTCACGATCGTCGCGCTGGCCGTGGGGATCCTGATGGGCACCCTCCTACTGAAGTAGGCAAACGTCTCTCCCCGCTGGTGGGTCTACTCCGGCCGATAACCTCAAGGGATGCCCCGCGACCACGGTGACCCGGGCGATGCCCCGACCATGCCGCCCCCGCTCGCCGAGATCGTCGACGCCGCCCGACCGTCGGCGGCCGAGGAGGCCCGGACCATCGCCGCCTCTACCAACACCGGCACGCTCGCCAGCCTGACGGCCACCGGTGACCCGTGGGCGTCTTTCGTCACCTACGGGCTGCTCGACGGCGCCCCGGTACTGTGCGTGTCCCACCTGGCCGAGCACGGCCGCAACCTCGCGGCGGATCCCCGCGCCAGCCTGGCGGTGGTGGCCCCGCATGGTGAGGCCGACCCGCTGGCCAGCCCACGGATCACGCTGGCCGGTGTGGTGGAGACCCCGGTCGGGGAGGAACTGGAGGCGGCCCGGGCCGTGCACGTGGAGGCGGTGCCGGCGGCGAAGTACTACATCGACTACAGCGACTTCACGGTGTGGGTCCTGCGTGTGCAGCGGGTCCGCTGGGTCGGCGGGTACGGCCGGATGGACTCGGCACGGGCCGAGGACTACGCGGCAGCCACGGCCGATCCCCTGGCGGCGCACACCGCGGGCGCCGTCGAGCACCTCAACGCCGACCACTCCCCCGCGCTGCGCGAGATGGCGCGGGTGCTCGGCGGCTACCCCGACACGGAATCGGCCATCTGCACGGGTGTCGACCGTTACGGCTTGGACTTAAAGGTCGACACGCCGCGCGGCAACGCCTACACCCGGGTGGGATTCGGGCGGCGGCTGGGGTCTGTGGACGAATTGCGCTCGGCGACCGTCGAACTCGTGCGGCGAGCCCGGCAAGCCTGAGTCGAGATCACCGGCGACGCATGCCCGTCGACAAACCGGTCCATGCCGCGCTAGTACCCTCAAACCGAACCGCTCTACCGAGGAGAAACCATGACCACCGTGACTGACGAGCGGAAATCCGTCGCTGCGCTCGCCGAGGAGCAGGGCTGGCAGCGCCGGGTGAGCCTTGAGCGCCACGACGTGTTCCTGCGGGGCACCGTGCGTATCCGCGCCATGTGGGAGACCGACGACAAACTCAACGGCGCGACGCTGTTCCACGACGAGATGTACGAGTCCTACACCCGCGAGCCGGCCACCCTGCGGGCCTGGTTCAAGCGGTAGGAACCGTACGGCTAGCCGAGATTGAGCACCCCGGCCAGTTCGCGCAGCGCCGGGCGGATCCCACGCCGGGTTGCCGTCGCCGAGCACCTGCACCAGCACATGGTCGGCACCGGCGTCCAGGTGTGCGGTGACCGTCGCGGCGGCCTGCTCGACCGAGCCCATCCCGACCACGCCGCGGGCCAGCTTCTGTGAGCCGCCCGGCACGAAGTCGGAGTCGTCGAATCCGAGCCGCTTCCAGGAGTTGCGGTAGTTCGGCAGGCCCGAATAGATCTGCAGGTAGAGATGCGCGCGGCGCATCTGCTCCTCGTCGTCGTGCCCGACCACAACGCCCTGCTCGGGAATCACCCATTTGTCCGGCCCGAGGATCTCGCGGGCGATCCTGGTGTGCTCGGGCGTCGTCAGATAGGGGTGCGCGCCGTCGGCCTCAGATCCGGACAGCTCAATCATCTTGGGGCCCAAGGCCGCCAGCACCCTGGTCGGCCGTCCCGAGCCGGGCTCGATGATCTCCGGCAGCGCGGCCATCCGCTCCAGGTAGTTGCGCATGGTGGCCAGCGGCTTGTCATAGTCGACACCGAACCGCTTCACCAGCGGGCCGTGGCTGACGCCGAGGCCGAGCACGAACCGGCCGGGGTACAGCGTGGTCAGGGTACGGCCGGCGGCCTCGGCGGACTCCGGGATGCGGGCATGGATGTTGGCGATTCCGGTACCGATCACCAGTCGCTCGGTGGCCTCCAGGTAGGCCGCCGACTCGATGAGGGCGTCCTTGAACCCGATCTCATTCATGAACAGCGACCCGTAGCCCATCGCCTCGATGTCGCGGGCCACCTCCTGGGCAGCCGGCATCGGCCAGGTGTCACTGGCCCACCAGACGCCGATGCGGGACGGGAAGTCGATGCGGGCTTTGCTCACTGGTTGCTCCCTTCGGTTCGGTGCACGCTCACGTCAGCATGGCGATCGAGCGGCGGAGGTCTTCCGGCGGGGTCGGCGCCGGCAGCTCGGTGCGCGGTCCGGTGCAGAACGCGTCGACCATCAGGGCGGCGAAGCGCCGCCATGCGTCGGGGGCGTGGGTGTGCGTCGCCTCGAGCACCCCGGCGTCGGCCAGGAGCATGACGACCACATCGCCTACGCCGACGTCGGGGCGAAGAGCGCCCTCGGCGTGCGCCCGGTCGACGAGCTGCCCCACCTTCTCGACAGCCTCGGCGGCCCGCTGCTCGATCAGGGAACTTGCCGGGAAGGCGGTGGTGAGCAGGGCGCGCCGGCCCGGGTCCGCCGCCTGCAGCGCGCACAGGTCGAAGATCAGCCGGCGGAAGCCGTCGGCGGCCGACGGGTTGGCCAGCGCGGTGTCGACGGCGTCGGTATACGCCGCCATGTTCCGCTCGAACACCTCGATCGCCAGGTCGGTCCGGGTCGGGAAGCGCCGGTACAGGGTGGCAACCCCCACCCCGGCCACCCGCGCGACCTCCTCCAACGGAACCGACAGACCACGCTCGGCAAACAACTCGGCCGCCGCGGCGACGATGCGCTCCCGGTTACGTTCGGCGTCGGCGCGGAGTGGCCTGGATCGCTCCGGTGCGGGCGGTGCGTCCGGAATCACGCCCTCACGGTACCCGCCGAAGTGGAGGGTTGCCACCGTTTGCGGGTACTGTCCTCGGAGGAAGTGGTGGCAAACCTCCACTTACTGAAAGGACGTGACGCAATGTCAATCACCACACTTGAGCGGCCCGAACGGCCCGCCGGCGGGCCGCGGCATGCCGCCCCGGCCCGCCGCTGGTCGGCCCTGCGGGGGAATCCCTGGTGGATCCTGGCCGCGGTCTCATTCGGTGTCGTCATGGTCGGCCTGGACGCCTCGGTGGTCGCGATCGCAAACCCGCGGATCGCGGCCGATCTCAACGCCTCGCTGTCGGACCTGCAGTGGATCACCGACTCCTACCTGCTGGCCCTGGCCTCCCTGCTGATCTTCGGCGGCAAACTCGGCGACATGTTCGGCCGACGCCGGATGTTCCTCATCGGCGCGATCGGCTTCGCCGTGACATCGGTGGGCATCGGCCTGATCGGAACCGTCAGCGGTGTCATCGCCCTGCGGGCGCTCCAGGGCGTTTTCGGCGCCCTGCTGATGCCCAGCACGCTGGCGATCGTCCGCGAGGCGTTCCCGCCGCACAAGCTGAACACCGCCATCGGCATCTGGGGTGCGGCCTCGGGTGTGTCGGTGGCTGCCGGCCCGATCCTCGGCGGACTGCTCATCGAGCGGTTCAGCTGGGAGTCGGTGTTCTACATCAACGTCCCGATCGGGGTCGTCGCCGTCCTGCTGGGTCTGGCCGCGATCGTCGAGAGCCGCAGCGACGACGCCCGTCACCTCGACATCGCGGGCACCCTCAGCCTCTCCGGTGGCCTGTCGCTGCTGGTCTTCGGCCTGATCAAGGCGCCTGAGTGGGGCTGGCTGGATGCGGCGACCCTGGCATTTCTGCTCGGCGGCGCGCTGGTGCTCGGCGCGTTCGTCATCATCGAGCGCAACCATCCGGAGCCGCTGCTGCCGCTGCGGCTGTTCGCCAACCGGTCGCTGACGATCGGCTCGGTGGTGGTGACGGTCAACTTCTTCGCCCTGTTCGGCGCGCTGTTCTTCATGACGCTCTTCCTGCAGAACCTGCAGGGTTTCAGCCCGCTGGCGACCGGCGTGCGCACCCTGCCGCTGTCGGCGGCGATGGTGGTCGCCGCGCCGCTGTCGGGCGTGCTGACCGAGAAGTTCGGCCCGCGCCCGGCGATGGTGAGCGGCCTGGCCGGGGTGGCCGGCGGCCTGGTGCTGCTCGGCGGGTTGACGGCCGACTCCGGCTACGACGCCATCTGGCCGGCCTTCGCTCTGCTGGGCGCGGGGATCGGGCTGGTGCTGACCGCCAGTTCGGAGGCCATCGTGGGCAACGCCCCCGTCGACGACGCCGGGGTGGCCGGCGGGCTGCAGAGCACGTCGGTGCAACTGGGCGCGGTGCTGGGCACCACGATCTTGGGCTCGGTGCTCAGCAGCAAGGTGGGCGCCACCTTGGTGGACAGCCTGACCGCGAACGCCGTTCCTGCCCCGATCGCCGAAAAGCTCTCGCCCGCAGGCGAACTGGTGTCCAAGGGGCTGGCCCCGTCCATCCCCGGTTCGCCCGCGCCGCTGGCCGACGCGATCACCCGAGGCAGCCACGAGGCGTTCATGGCGGGCCTGCACCTGGCCATGGAGGTCGGCGCGGTGGCCGCCGCCATCGGCGCGGTGCTCGCGCTGTTCGTGCGCCGCAACTGAGTTCGCCGAACGCCGGCCTGGCGGCGGGACCGACCATCGGGACCGCCGCCGGGTCGGCGTTCATGCCGCATAGAGTGTGGCCATGTCGGCAACCTGCTTCGATCTCTCCACCGTCTTCCGCACCGTCGCGACGACGCTCCCGGACCACAAGGTCATGGTGTGGCGGGACAAGCGGCTGACCTACGCCGAGATGGACGCCCGCATCGACGGGATCGCGCACTACCTCGTCAGCAAGGGCCTGGGCTGCCACACCGAGCGCGACCAGCTCGAGGGCCACCAGTCCGGGCAGGACCACATGGGTCTGTATCTGCGCAACGGCAACGAGTACCTGGAGGCCATGGTCGCCGGCTACCGCGCGCGGGTGGCGCCGTTCAACGTCAACTACCGCTACGTCGAAGAGGAACTGCTGTACCTGCTCGCCGACGCCAAGGCCCGCGTGCTGGTCTACGCGGCCGAGTTCGCCCCGCACGTGCAGTCCATCCGCGGCCGGCTCCCCGAACTGGAGGTCCTCATCCAGGTCGCCGACGACTCGGGCAACGAACTCCTGCCCGATGCGGTGGACTTCGAATCCATCACCACCACCCCCGAACCCGCGGGCGGCATGCCCACGCCCAGCGGTGACGACCTTTACATCCTCTACACCGGTGGCACGACCGGCATGCCCAAGGGTGTGCTGTGGCGCCAGCACGACATCTTCATGTCGGCCATGGGCGGCCGGCCGTTCATGGCCGGCGGCGAACCGTTGAACTCCTACGACGATCTGGCCGCGCAGGCCCGGGCTCAGGGCGGCTTCCGTTCGATGCTGCTGATCCCGCCGCTGATGCACGGCGCCGCCCAGTGGGGCGTGTTCAACACCATCAGCACCGGCGGCTGGATCGCCCTGCCGGACGACGTCAAGCGCCTCGACGCCGCGGCCGTCCTGCGGCTGGCCGAACGGGAGCGGGTCCTGGGCATCCCGGTGGTCGGCGACGCGATGGCCCGTCCCCTCGTCGACGAGATCGAGAAGGGCGACTACGACCTCTCCGGCTTGATGGCCCTGACCAACGGCGGCGCCACGCTATCGCCGACGATCCGCGGACGCCTCCTGGCCGCGCTGCCGAACCTGCTGATCATGGACGCCGTCGGCGCTTCGGAGTCCGGCGCGCAGATGACGACCGTCGCCACCAAGGGCGCCGACGTCAAGACCGCCACCTTCACCCCCCTGGCCGACACCACCGTGGTCTCCACCGACTTCACCCACGCACTTCGACCGGGCGACGGGGTGGGCTGGCTGGCCCGCCGCGAGTTCGTTCCGCTGGGCTACCTCGGCGACGCCGAGAAGACCGCGCGCACCTTCCCCACCATCGACGGGGTCCGCTGGTCGATCCCCGGCGACAAGGCCCGCCTGCTCGACGACGGCAGCATCGAACTGCTCGGCCGGGACTCGGTCACCATCAATTCCGGCGGGGAGAAGATCTTCGCCGAGGAAGTGGAGCGGGCGGTCGCCAGCCATCCGGCCATCTACGACGTGGTGGTGACCGGCCGGCCCTCGGAGCGCTGGGGCAGCGAGGTCGTCGCGGTCGTGCAGTTCGCCCAGGGCAAGACGGCCACCGACGAGGAACTCGAAGCGGCCTGCCGGGCACATATCGCCGACTACAAGGTGCCGAAGGCCTTCGTGCGCACCGATCACATCGTGCGCTCCCCCGCGGGCAAGGCCGACTACCGCTGGGCTCAAGCGGTTGCCGCGCAACCCATTGCGAGCAACTAGACCTTGACGGTTATCGGCCGCTACTCCATCGCCGCAGCCATCGCCATGTGCCCTTCGTAACCATACGAGGTGGCCATCGCGCGGTAGCGATCCAGCGAATGGCGGAATGCCTCCTCGTCGCCATGCGCGCGCGCCACCAGCGCCCGCAGTCGAAGCGCCGTCACTTGCCGCATCGCCAGGCCGGCGTAGAGCGGGCCTGCCTCCAACCGGTCGATCGCCGCCTCGGCCTCCCGCACGTCGTCCTCGGTTCCCCTTTCGAGCAACGTCTCCACCAGAATCCGGGTGCCCGGATTGCACCACCCCGCCTCGCCGGCTTCGAACAGATCGTCCAGCGCTGTCCTCATGGTCGTGATCGCCTCGTCGAGATCGCCGTCGCGGGCCTGCTCCCGGGCGATGAAGATATCGCCGACGGGCAGCTCCGTCCGGGTGTAGCGACCCTTGGCGCTCAGCTCCCGGACCTGCTTGAGAATGTCGAGCCCACGCGCGCGCTCGGCCTCACCGCGGTGCAACAAGGCCAGTCCGAGCGCGAATTGCACCAAGGCCAGACCGAAGTCGTCACCCGTGCGCTCCACGATCCGCAACGCTTCACTGATGTCACTCACCACATCGTCGTCGGCGACGAGCACACCGGCCGGGATCGCCGGCGTGTACTTGTAGCCGATCACTATGGAATGTGACAACGGGTCGACTCCGCGGGCGATCGCAACCGCCTCGGCGAAGTCCTCCTTCCAGCCCGCAAGTCCCAAACCCCATCGCCCGAAGGCCCGCGCCGCCATCGCCACCGCCAATGGCGACCCGATGACCAGGTTGCCCTTGGTGGGATCGCCATCGGCAAGCTCGATCACGGTCTGGGTCCACCGCAGGACGTCGGCCAGCTCGTCGGTTTCCACCTTGGTCTGTATCGCGGCGAATGACAGTCCGATCGTGAGGATGGGATTCCCGATCGAGTCGATCAGGTCCATGTACTCCGACGCCAGCGCCGAGGCTTCCCGCAGTCGGGCGTGGTTGGCGTGCTCCATCACCAGCCCGGCCATTCCGATCGCCATCGACGCCTTGTCGCCGGCCTGTTCGCAGAGCTGGCGCAACTCGTCGAAGCGGGTGCCGAAGATGCTGGCATGGACACGCCAGGCGCTTCCACACAAGAGTGTGCGCGGCGCGATGCGCATCGCCATCCGGCTCGGGTCGGCGGCCGGGAGTTTGTCGGCCACGTCTGCCGCGTTCTGCCAACTGAGCCGCGCCGCCGCGATGGCGCGGTTGACCGACCACGCTCCGGCTCGCATGTGCCAGCCATAAGCGGCATCGAGGTCCCCCGCGGCCTCGAGGTGCTCGGCGATCATGGCGGCGTTGGCGTCGGCCGACTCCGGCTCGCGGCGCTCAATGGCCGCCGCCAGCCGACGGTGCAACTCGGCGCGATCGGACCGCAGCTGGGTCTCATATGCGACAGCGCGAATCAGGGGATGGTGAAACGCGTAGCCCTCGCGGGGAGTCAGCGTGACCAGGTCGATGAGCTCGGCGGCGATGGGTTCCTCGAGGTGCGGCTGGATACCGAGGCTCTCCAACAACTCGCCGTCGAACCGCATACCGATCACCGAGGCCGCATTGAGAGTGCGTTTGGCGGCCGCCGGTAGACGGTCGATGCGCGCGGCGATCGTCGTCTGCAGGGTCGCGGGTATCCGCACCTCGGCAGCTGCCGCACTCGACGTATAGGCGCCGGGCTTGCCCTGCAAGACAACGCGTTCGACGAGGTCCCGGAGAATTTCCTGGGCGAAGAAGGGATTACCGGCCGCGCGCACCACGATCGTGCTCAGCAACTCGGCCACTGAGGGATCCGAACCGAGCGTGTGCGCGATCATCGTGGAGATCTCGGAATCCTCCAGCGGCGCAAGGGCGATGGTCTGCGCGCCCGCCAGCCCAGCCAGCCGCCCCCGATACTCCGGCCGGTAGGTGACCACGACCATCGACGAGGTCTGCGGCACCACCCTGGTGAAATCGGCGAGCATCGATTCGCTGATCTCGTCGATCCAGTGGAGATCCTCGATGATGTACAGAGCGGGCTTCGCCCGGTCGAGGGACGCGGAGTTGATCAGCGCGGTCAGCCGCCGCCGTCGTGCGTCTGGGTCGATTTTCGGAAGCGTGATGCCGGGTTCGGCGATGCCCAGCAGATCGTCGAGCAGCAGCAGGTCCTGCTCATCGGCGTCAACCACTTCGGCCCGGACCCGCAACCTCGCGGCCTGGTCGTCGAGCTCGCTCAACCCGAACGCCGATCTCAGGAGCCTAGTCACCAGATGAAACGGGACGTCACCGGCGTGGGATTCGCAGAAGGCCCAGTACACATCCATACCGAGATTCGCCGCGGTCGCGGCAGCCTCGCGCACCATCCGGCTTTTCCCGATGCCCGGTGGTCCCACGATGCCGGCAATGCTGCCCTGACCGCCGACGGAACGCTCGAGTAAGGCCTCCACCGCAGCGGTCTCCCACCGCCGTCCCACGAACTTCGATTCGGGGCGCCCGATCTTGTTGTGATCGGGTTCGATGGACAGCAGCTGATAGGCGGGCACCGGGGCGTCGCCGCCCTTGATCTGAACCAGCCGGGGTGGTGTCAGCCCCGTCGCATGCGCGACCAGTCGGGCCGTTGACTCACTGATCATCACGCCCCCCGGCGGGGCGACCGACTCCATCCGCTGCGCCATCCCGACATGCCGACCCACCGCTGTGTAGCTCAGCAGTCGAGTACCGAACTCACCCGCGATGACCTCACCGGAGTTCAGTCCGATCCGCAGTCTCAGATCGACCCCGTCACGCGCGCGCACCTGTTCGGCAAGCGACTCCGACGCGCTTTGAATGTCCAGCGCGGCCAGACACGCCCGGAGCGCGTGGTCCTCGAGTGCGACCGGGGCACCGAAGAGGGCCATCACACCGTCGCCGGTGAACTTGTCGACCGTGCCGCCATAGCGGTCCACCACCTTCGCGGCGCGGTCCACCAATTCGGTCAGCACCTCCCGAAGCCGCTCGGCACCGAGGGCCTCCGCGAGATGCATCGAGTGCACCAGATCGGCGAACAGCACCGTCACCTGCTTGAATTCAGCGGCCTCGCGAATCGCCGCCACGGGCGACCCGCAGCCGTCACAGAAACGCGCTGTCTCGCGCAGTGCGGTGCCGCATGAGTGACACGTGCCAGCCCCCGTCACCACTGGACCCGCCAATCCCGCATTCCGAAGTACCAGTTCGGGTCAGGATAAGCCCCGCTCGCCGGCGTGGGAGAAATTCGCCTCACCGGGCATCGCCGCGACGTCGGTGCCGAGCGGGAGTCAAAAGCTGGCGACGACGGCATCAGCAGTCCGTTCGGCCAACGCGGAGATGGTCATCGCGGGGTGGAATCCGATCGACGTGGGCACCACGGATCCGTCGGCCACGAACAACCCGGGATAGCCGTGCACTTCTCCGGTCGGCGACACCACCCCCTGCTTGCGGTCGGTGGACATCGCGCAGCCCCCGAGCGGATGAACCGTGATGGTGCGGCGGAAGGCGTTCCAGAAAACGAGCGGTGCGAACTCGCCGTTGTAGAACTCGGCTAGTTCGGCCATCGCGGCGATCTGTCGGTTGATGAGTGCGGCGTTGGCGGACCGGTAGTCCCAGGACACGTCGATGCCCCGGCGCGTGAGGTGGATGCGGCCACCGGCGTTGTCGCGGCCGATGCCGAACAGATTCGTCGAGCGCCGCCACTCCAGCTTGCCCGGGGCCAGATATTTCACCGGCTTGGCGAACAGGTGGTGGGAAAACATCAACGGCACCGCCAGCGGGAGCAGCCGCCACAGCAACGGCGCGAATGGACGCAGCACGAGAGCAGACGGTTGCCCAAGGTTGGCGAGCGCCGTCATCACGGCCTCGTTGAAGGTGGGTGCGGCCAAGGTGAATTCGGGCGCCTCGTCGAAGAAGCGCATCACGGACGTGACGTCCGGCCCGCGGTTCGGCGCCAGGTCCACCCCCGCCTTGTGAATCGAACCCAAGAAGTCGCCATTGGCTGAGAATCCTTCTCCGAGAGTGGGACTGAGCCGGGGAAAGAACCCCTCGCGACTTCGCAGCAGCAGCTCGTTAGTGCCGAGGGTGCCCGCCGCCAGAACCACCCGGCGGGCCACTGACACCTCGTACCTCCCGGTGTCGACGTCGCGGTGCACGACCGCGAACCCCGCCGTCACCGGACGCACCTCGACGACAAGACGTTTGGGCCGCACCTCTGCCCCGGATTCCACAGCGGCCGCCAGATAGGTCTTGTCGGCGGTGCGTTTTGCACCCTCCCGACAGCCGAGTTCACATTCGGCCAAGAACCGGCACAGGTTCACCGGCTCGCTCATCGACATGTGAACCTCGGGCCACCGAACCGCCTGGTCGGGATCGAACACTTCTCGGCCGAGCCGTGTGGCGGCCTCGCGGAAGACGTTCCGCTTCGGAAGGCTGGCCGCGGCTGGGACCGGGGCCACCTCGAACATCTCGGCGACCCGGTCGTAGTAGGGATCCAGGGCGGTCCGGTCGGTCCCGGTCGGCCAACGCGGATCGTCGAACACCGCCGGGTCCGGACGAATGTGGATGTTGGCGTACACCAACGAGCCGCCCCCCACTCCAGCGGCGACCACGCAACCGATATCGGAGAAGAACCGCAGGTCATAGAGGCCCGCCGTATATCGGCGGCCCTTTCGGCGCCAGAACAGCGCGTCAATGTCGGTGGCGTCGCGCGGGAAGTCGTTCGTGGCGTAGCGGCGTCCGCGTTCGAGCACGAGCACTCGGCGGCCGGCCTTAGCGAGGCGGTAGGCCGCGATCGAGCCGCCGAAGCCCGAACCGACCACGATGGCGTCCCAGTGCTTCGCCACCGTGGTCATGGCACCGCGGTGGGCGCCAGTCCCCGAAGGATCTTCGGGAACACGTCCCTGGCTGCGTTTTTGCCGAAGATGCAGTCGATATGGCCGTAGTTCGGAATGATTTCGCGTCGATACCATTTCGGGTCGTTGTACTGCGAGAGCACCTCGACGGTGCGCTCCGTGCTGGCCGGCAGGAAGCAGGCGTTCTCGGCGCCATGAATGAACGTCATGGGCAACGACAGACTTGCGGCGTTCGGCATGTATCGGTCCGACCCGTCGGCACCGACCACCGTGCCCGCGCGGATCATGGTCGACAGATGCTGGAACATCGATGTGCTGGCGACGCCGAACATTTCGGCCAGTCCTGCGTCGTGAGTCAGCGCGTTGAGTTGGTCGTGCTCGTAGAGGGGCGCGTACAAGAACGAGATCCGGTGACAGACCGCGCTGTGGCAGTGTTCCTCACCCATCGGCCAGAAATCGAGCGCCCGATCGAAGAGTTTCTCCCGCCAGCGCTCATTGCGATAGGCCCGCGCGGTCAGGGTGTCGATGCCAAGGCGTTCGAGGACACTGGGGATATAGAGGCGTGCCTTCACCTTGTTGAGCGTCGGCGCAACGATGTGGGTTGCGATCTGCGAACACACTGCTGCGCGGACGTTCTCCAGACCACTCAGCAACGCGCACACCAACGTGGTCGAACCGAAGCAGTGCGCAACCACCTGTACATCGCGCGCGTTGGTTACGCGAAGGATCTCCTCAACCGCCGCCGGGTAGTCGTACGCCGCGACCTGATCGGCGGTGTACTGCCGGCGAGCGGCGTCGAGGGCGATGCTGGCCCGGTAGTCGAGCAACCACACGTCGTACCCGTAACCGCACAGGTACTCGACGAGGTTGGTGCCGATGGTGTCGATCGTGAAGATCCGGCTCGACACGCCAGCCCGTGGGTCACCATCACTGGTCCCTTGGAACCGCCGCGGTACCGGGTCAGCAGCAGGTCCACCCCATCGGTGGTCGTGAACGGGAACAACTCGGGGGCGGGCGCACGCAGGGGGCGGGTCTTGCGCGCGGGGGCGCTTGGATCGAGGAGTTGCGACGGGACGGCGGGCCCACCGTAGACCCGGGCGAGTCCGGCGGCGAAGAATTTGGTGAACTCTGCTTTGGCTTTGACCACTTCGGTGGCGTCGTGGGTTCCGGTCGCCCGGATGGTGCGCAACTGAGTCGTGAAGTCCTGCGGTGAAATCTTGAGCACACCGCGGGCGACGATCGGTCCGGAGTCATCGGCTCCGGCGTGGATGCCGACGAACAACGTGGTGGTGTCCGACCATGTATCGAAACCAGGCTCGTCGCGGATGTTCTTGTGCCCCTTGAGGAAATACCGCTGCCCGTCGGCTGCGGTCAGGTTCGCCCGGTAGCTCATGTTGAGGGCGTCAACGCTGTCCGGGTCACAGACCAGAAGGTTGAACACGCCGTTGGACGCCATCATCGGTTGCGCCGAAAGGGCCGGTATCGTAACCGTTCCGATCATCCTCGCGGTATGCGCCGGATTGGCGAGAAACGCGCGCAGATCCTCGGCGATGATCGTGAACACGAACGAGATCGCGCTGCCGGACGCCTCGCCGAGGTCGGCTGCGGCCCGGTAGTCATCGGGAATGGCCGCTCCGGTCGCCACCGAGCCGCTCATTCGCTCGGTGAACTGAATACCGACGACCCGGTCGGGCCGTGCGGGCAGCTTCGGCGTCGCGCTGGTGTAGTCGATCACCCAGCCGCGCTCATCGGCAAGCAGCTTCACGGTGCGCTCGGCCAGAGCGGAAATGGTCAGCAGCGGATTGACACCCAGTGACGTCGGGATGACCGAGCCATCGGCGACGTACAGATTCCGGTGGACTTCGGAGCCCGCACTGCCGCAGAACACCTGGCCCTTGGCGTTGACGACCCCTTCCGACGCGTCGTCGGCCATTGGGCATCCGCCCAGCGGGTGGACGGTGACCAGACGAGTGCCCATCCCCTTCCACCACAACGGGTTGGATATGAATTCACCGTCGAGAGGCCCCGCAGCGGCGCTGAGATTGTCGTTGATCTGCTTGAAGATGGGTTTCTCGCCCACCCCGCTCCAGCTCACGCTCACGGCGTCGTCATCGAGAACCAGTTGGCCGTCGGCGCCATCATGCGCCATCACCAGATAGGTCAGGGTGTTGCGAAGCGCGCCCGCGTGAGGCCCGTTCACCAGGCTCTGCATCGCCCGGCCCAGCTCGCTGACCTCGTCGAGGAGCCCCGGGTCGGTGTCCTGGCCGCCCAGTGCATCGGCAATCTCGAACACCGACAGCAGCCAGGGTGCCAGGGCGCCCGGGATGGTCCCTTCTTCGATCACCATGTGTTCGTCGAGGTCTGCCCCGCTACGCATGTCGACCAAGCCGGTGATGCACGGGCCCACGGGTTCGAGGTGCTCGTGCTGATGCACGCCCCAGCCCATCCCGGCGACCGGCTCGTCGCCGTTGTAGGAAAACGCAAGCACGTCGCCGTTACTGCTGAACTTTGAGCCCAGCACGTCGGAAACGCCGATACCTTTGCTACGCAGCAGGATCTCGGTGGACCCGAGGGTCCCGGCCGCCAGTACGACCAGGTCGGCGGTGATAGTCGTGCGCGGCGCGCCAAAGGACTCCTGTCCGGTTTCCAGCAGGTCGCACGACAGCACCCACCGGCCGTGATCGTCGAGGCTGAGGCTGTGCACGGCCACTTTCGTGAAGATCTTCGCGCCGTGGGCGACGGCGTCGGGCAGGTAGTTCATCAGCACGGTGTTCTTCGCGCCGACATTGCATCCCGAGATGCAGTCCCCACACATGTTGCAGGCAGTCTGCCCGATACCTGCGGCATTGGGGCCGTCCACGAACGAGACGTTGATCGGGGGCCGGGTGAACCGCGCGCCGGGCAGCGCCTCGGCCGAGGCCTTCAGCGCACCGAGTTTGGGGATCATCTCGGCAATGTCACTCGGCAACGGCCGTGGCCGCAGCATTGCGCGGGCCCGCTCATAGCCGTTGCGCAGCTCCACCTCCATGCTGTCCTGTGAAGGGCTCGCCATCCGCAACGCACTCGGCCAGCAATCCCTCGCGAATACCTCGCGCTCGGGCGGCAGCGAGACATTGGCGTTTATCAGCGACGTACCGCCGAGTCCACACCCCACCAAGACATTCATGTCGCCCCGGGCGCGCATGTCGAAAAGCCCTGTCCTGCTGCCCAACACAGTCTTGCTGAGGTGCAACTGGCCATTGCCGAGGGCCTCGTGCAGGGTGTCGGGGAACTCACCCGGATGCAGCTCTCGGCCCCGCTCGAGCAGCCACACCGGCTGCCCGGCGCGGGCCAACCGCGACGCTGCGATCGCACCGCCGTACCCGGAACCCACCACCACCACCGACACGTGGTCAGTCATTTCCTCGAGGGGTGAAGACAGGCGCGTCAACGGCTGACTGGGCAGGTGCGATCCGTTGCTGGTGTATCGGGACAACGGTCGCCCCCCGCCGGATCGGTGACGCGCTTGGCTGAAGTCCAATGGTCGCACCCCCGAGCAAAATCGGCAAAGGGTATGAACCTGAGTGGATTCCTGCGCAAACCCAATGACCCCATGCGGAACCGCCTCTGTCCCCGACGCATCTACTCGACGGCCGCTCTGGTGCCCTGTGGTTATGTATGGTTACATACATAAATGGGATCGCATCGGGACCGCATGATCGCCTCCGCTGCGATGTTGATCCGCGAGCGTGGTGCCCGTCCGACCGCCATCGGTGACGTCCTGGCCCACAGCGGCGCACCACGGGGTTCGGCGTATCACTACTTTCCCGGCGGGCGCAGCGAATTGCTCTGCGAGGCAGTCGACTACGCCGCCGATTATGTCGCGGCTGCCATCACCGACTCCCCCAACGCCGTGCAGATGCTCGACGCGGCGGTGCGGTTCTACCGCGACGGGCTGCTGGGCACCGATTACCGCGCCGGCTGCCCCGTCATGGCCGTGGCCGTCGAAGCCGGCGACCCCCACGTCGGAGCGGATGTCATCGCCCACGCGGCAGAGGCCTTCGACCGCTGGCGCGCCTTGATCGCCGGGCGACTCGTCGATGACGGCATTCCGCGCCGCACCGCCGCCGACCTCGCTGCACTGGTCGTCTCGGCGCTGGAAGGTGCTCTCGTGCTCGCCCGCGCCAGCCGCGACACCGCTCCACTGGATGCGGTCGCCCGCCAACTTCGAAAGATGCTCAAGGCCGAAACACACTCAGGAGTGTTGACATGACGACCGAATGGACCCCCACCGCCTGCATCCTCTGCGAGTGCAACTGCGGCCTCGTCGTCCAGGTGGACCGCAATCCCGATGGCGGCGGTCACCTCACCAAGATCCGCGGCGACAAGGACCACCCCGCCTCGCAGGGTTACACCTGCAACAAGGCATTGCGCCTGGACCTCTACCAGAACAACCCGACCCGGCTGACCTCTCCGATGCGGCGTCGTCCCGACGGCAGCTACGAGGAAATCGACTGGGATACCGCCATTTCGGAGGTCGCCGACGGCTTCCGCCGCATCGCCGACGCCCACGGCGGGGACAAGATCTTCTACTACGGAGGCGGCGGGCAGGGCAACCACCTCGGGGGTGCCTACAGCGGTGCGTTCCTCAAACTCCTCGGATCGCGCTACCGCTCCAACGCGCTGGCGCAGGAGAAGACCGGCGAGGCATGGGTGGACGCGCACCTCTACGGCGGCCACACCCGCGGAGAGTTCGAACACGCCGAGGTGTCGGTGTTCGTCGGCAAGAACCCCTGGATGTCGCAGAGCTTCCCCCGGGCCCGGGTGGTTCTCAACGACATCGCCAAAGACCCGGCGCGCTCGATGATCGTGATCGACCCGGTGCTCACCGACACCGCCAAGCTCGCCGACTTCCACCTGCGCGTCAAACCCGGCGCCGACGCCTGGTGCCTGGCGGCACTGGCCGCCGTGCTGGTGCAGGAAAACCTCTGTGACGAAAGCTTTCTCGCCGAGCACGTCCACGGCGTCGAGGACGTTCGCGCCGTGCTGGCCGACATCCCGGTCGCCGACTTCGCCGCGATCAGCGGGGTTGAGGAAAGCCTGCTGCGCGCGGCCGCCCGCCGCATCGCCGCCGCCGGGAGCCTCGCGGTGTTCGAGGACCTCGGCGTCCAGCAGGGGCCCAACAGTACGCTGTGCTCCTACCTCAACAAGATGCTGTGGATCCTCACCGGCAGCTTCGCCAAAAGGGGCGGCCAGCATCTGCATTCGAGTTTCGGGCCGCTGTTCAACCACAGCACCGGCGTGGGCAAGACGCCGGTGACCGGGGCTCCGATCGTCGGCGGGTTGGTGCCCTCCAACGCCGTGCCCCAGGAGATCCTCACCGACCACCCCGACCGGTTCCGCGGGATGATCGTTGAAAGCTCCAACCCGGCGCATTCGATCGCCGACTCGGCGGCCTGCCGCGCGGCCTTCGAATCGCTGGAGCTCCTGGTCGTGATCGACGTCGCCATGACCGAGACGGGCCGCCTGGCCCACTACGTGCTACCCGGCGCCAGCCAGTTCGAGAAGCCCGAGGCGACCTTCTTCAATCTGGAGTTCCCGCACAACACCTTTCAGCTGCGCCACCCGCTGTTCGACCCACTGCCCGGGACGCTGCCCGAAGCGGAGATCTGGGCCCGTCTGGTGCGGGCCCTGGGTGCCGTCGGCGACGAGGACCTGCGGCCGCTGCACGACGCCGCCGCACAGGGCCGGGAGGCTTACACCGCCGCGTTCTTCGGGGCCCTGGCCGCCAACCCGATGCTGGCCAAGGCGCTGCCTTACGTGCTCTACGAGACCCTGGGACCCACACTGCCCGACGGCCTGGCAAGCGCCGCCGCACTGTGGGGCCTGGCCCAGAAGGCGTTCCTCACCTATCCCGACGCAGTGCGCCGCGCGGGACACGCCGACGGCAACGCGCTGTTCGACGCCATCCTCAACGGCCGGTCCGGGGTGACGTTCACCGAACACGAGTACGCCGACGACTGGACACTGATCAGTCACCCCGACCGCAAGATCGCCCTGTCCATGCCGGAACTGCTCGACGACATCCGGAACCTTCAGGAGCTCCGGCCGGGCTGGACGACGGCTGAGTTCCCGATGGTGCTGTCGGCCGGGGAGCGCCGCGCATACACGGCCAATGACATCTTCCGGGACCCGTCCTGGCGCAAACGCGACGCGGACGGCGCGCTGCGGGTCAGCCCCCACGACGCCGCCGCGCTGGGCCTGACCGACGGCGGCCGCGCCCGCATCACCACGGCCGCGGGAAGTGCCGAGGCCCTCGTGGAGGTCTGCGAGGCCATGCAGGCGGGTCATGCCGCGCTGCCCAACGGATTCGGCCTGGACTTCACCGGCGCCGACGGCATCGAGCGGACACCGGGGGTGGCGCCCAACGCCCTCACCTCCGCGGACTGGTGCGATTCCTACGCCGGGACGCCGTGGCACAAGCACGTGCCGGCGCGGATCGAGGCGGTGGCCCCGACGCTCAGCGTCGTGTAACCGTCAGCCGGGGATGTCGCTTCGCACCGCGGCGTGATCCGTGTCGAGCATGGTGTTCTCGTCGAATGGATCCTCCCCGCCGAGCACGGCGGCAACCCGGTCGGTATCGACGGTCTTGGTCCACGTTCCCACCAGCAGGGTGGCCACCGCATTGCCGGAGAAGTTCGTGACCGCCCGCGCCTCGGACATGAAGCGGTCGATGCCGACAATCAGGCCGACGCCGTCGAGCAACTCGGGGCGATGCGCCTGAAGACCGGCGGCCAGCGTGGCCAGCCCGGCCCCGGTGACGCCGGCGGCCCCCTTGGACGCGACGATCATGAACAACAGCAGGCCGATCTGTTCGGAGACCGACAGCGGGTTGCCCATGGCGTCGGCGATGAACAGCGACGCCATCGTCAAGTAGATCGCGGTACCGTCGAGATTGAACGAATAGCCCGTCGGCACAACAACACCCACCGTCGTCTGTTGCACACCGAGGTGCTCCATCTTGGCGATCAACCGGGGCAGCGCGGCCTCCGAGGACGACGTTGCGAAGATCAGCAGGTACTCCCGGGCCAGATAGCGCACCAGCTTGAAGATCGACACCCCGGACACCACCCGCAGCAGGACACCGAGTACGCCGAAGACGAACACCACACAGGTCAGATAGAAGCCCAGCATCAGAGTGAGCAGGTTTGTCACCGCGCTCCAACCGGTCTGCCCCACCACATTGGCCATCGCTCCGAACGCGCCGATCGGCGCAAGCCACAGGACCATGATCAGGATCTTGAACACCAGCCGCTGCAGATGCTCCACCGCGCGCAGGATCGGCTCACCCTTCGGGCCCAGTCCCTGGATCGCGATTCCGGTCAGCACCGCGACGAAAAGCACCTGCAGCACATTGCCTTCGGTCAACGCCGAGAAGAGTGTCGTCGGGATGATGTGCTGGATGAAGTCGACGAGACCACCGGATTCGTGTGCCTTGTCGGCCAGTTCCGCGCCCTTGGCGGCGGTGGCCGGCGTGATCTTCAAACTGCTGCCCGGATGCAGGAGGTTACCGACGACCAGCCCGATGGCCAGGGCGATGGTCGACATCACCATGAAATAGCCGAAGGCCAGACCGCCCACCTTGCCGACCGTCGTGGCCTTCCGGATCGATCCGATGCCCAGCACGATCGTGCAGAAGATCACCGGTGCGATCATCATCTTGATCAGGCTGACGAACATCGTCCCGAGGACGCCGACCGACTTTCCGACGCCGGGAGCCGCCAGGCCCACGATCACCCCGGCGACGACGGCGACGATGACCGCCACGTAGAGCCAGTGCGTCCGGTCCCGCCGACCTTCGGACACAGCCGCGTGTTCTGCAGTACCGGTCATGGTTCGCACCTCCGGGGTGAGTCGGTTCCCGCGCACTAGTATCGGGCCCCGTGGGCTCGCCGTGGGGTGATGAGGTGATCACGGGCCGCTACGCGGGCCATTCCGGGCTGGTCTACCGGCAGCGGCCACGCACCTTCGCCGAACTGCTCGACGGCGTCGGGCGCTGGGCGCACCGCACCTTCCTGGTCCAGGGCGAGCGTCGCATCTCCTTCGCGGAGTTCTTCACGGCCGTTCGCTCAGCGCGTGATGCCCTGGGCCCCTTGGGCATCCGGCACGGCGACCGCGTTCTGCTCCTGGGCTACAACAGCCCGGAATGGGTGCTGACGCTGTGGGCCATCTGGTCCCTCGGCGCCGTCCCCGTCCTGGGAAACCGGTGGTGGAGTGCCCCTGAGGCCGCGCACTGCCTGGCGACGGTGGCACCCCGCGCCGTCCTCACCGATGCCCCCCATCTGATCGCCGCCACCGATCTCCCGGTGCTGCACCTCAGCGATATCACCGGCTGCTTCGGCGCCGAAGAGTCCGGTGAGCCCGACGTCCCGGGGCCGGCCGGCGAAGAGGACCCGGCCGTGATCCTGTTCACCTCCGGCAGCACCGGCATGCCCAAGGCGGTGGAGCTGCCCTTCCGGTCGGTGGTGGCCAACCAGCAGAACGTCCTGGCCCGCTCACGGCAACTCCCGCAGCTGATCCCGGCTGAGGGCCCTCAACCGGTGAACCTCATCTCAACGCCGCTGTTCCACATCGGGGCGTTCGCGACGCTGATCACCCAGACCATCACCGGTGGCCGGATCGTCTTCAGCACCGGGCGTTTCGATCCCGAACAGGTGCTCGCACTCATCGCGGCCGAGCGTGTGCAGCGCTGGGGGGCCGTTCCGACGATGGCGGCCCGGCTGCTCGAGCATCCTGCCTTCGACTCCTACGATCTGAGCTCCCTGCGCTCCTTCCCGCTGGGCGGTGCGCCGGTGCCGCCGGTCCTGCTGGAGCGGCTGGCCCGCCGGATTCCGCAACTCCAGGGCCGCGGCATGGTCAACATGTGGGGGATGACCGAGGGCGGCGGATTCTTCACCGTCGCAACCGGTGCCGACCTGCAACGCTTCCCGAAGACCGTCGGCCGGGCGCTACCCACCGTCGAACTGAGAATCGACGGCGCCGACGCCGACGGCAAGGGCGAGATCGTCGTCCGCTCCCCCACCGTGATGCTGGGGTACGCCGGAATCGACGACGGCACAATCGATTCGGACGGCTGGTTGCGCACCGGGGACGTCGGTCACCTCAACGACGAGGGCTACCTGTTCATCGACGGCCGCAGCAAGGACATGGTGATCCGGGGCGGGGAGAACATCGCCTGCCCGCATGTCGAGGCGGCGCTGATGCGCCACCCCGATGTGGTCGAGGCCGCCGCGATCGGCCTGCCGCATCCCGATCTCGGCGAGGAGCTCGCCGCGGCGGTCGTGTACCGGGCCGGCGGCCGGGCACCGACCGAGGCGGAACTGGAGGCCCACATGCGTGCGGAGGTGGCGTACTTCGCGGTGCCGACCCGGTGGTCGATCCGCGACGAGCCGCTTCCCACCGTCGGCACGGAGAAGGTCGACAAGAGGCGTCTGGCAACGGAATTCACGACAGGGTGACCCCGCGCCGCGGATGCGTCTCATACATCCCAAGCGTCCGTCGCGGTGCCGGCGCCCAGCAGAGCATGGGCCGCAATCCCAAACGCAGTTGGTCCATTCCTCAGCGCCGCGCGAAGGCGGGCGCCCGCTCGGGGCGGATTCCGACGCCGATGACGCGTGCGGGGATCGCCGACAGCCACGGCAGCGTGTTCAGCAACGTGACGAAGGCCTGCGGCGGCTCGGGCCTGGCGCCGCGGAAGACCGGTGTGACCAGTCCCCGGTGCATCGCCCGTTGGATCGCCTGGGTCATCACGGTGGGAGGCAGACGGCGGCGACGCACCGCAGCCAGGTCGGCGCCGGTCAGGGTCCGGCGGCGCAACGGCTCGGCCAGCAGTGTGGCCGCGCCGACAGCGTCCTGGACGGCGAGGTTGATACCGACCCCGCCCATCGGCGACATCGCGTGGGCGGCATCGCCGATGCACAGCAGTCCGTCGCTGTGCCAGCGCTTGAGCCGGTTGAGCTTGACGTCTAGCAGTTTCACGTCGTCCCAGGATGCCAACACCGAGGTGTCGGCCTCCGGGGCCAGCGCGGCGACTTCGGTGCGGAACGCCTCGAGTCCACGTGCGCGCAACTCTGCGTCGCTTCCCTTGGGAATGAGGTAACCGATCTGGAAGTAGCCCTCGCGCGGAATCATGATCAGCACCCGTCCCGGTGCGGTGCGAGGAATCAGCGAGTACTCAGCCGAGGCATCGCGGGGCAGGCGAAACCACCACACGTCGAACGGAACCGGCCACTCCCGGACCGGGAGGCCGGATGCGGCACGCACCGTGGATCCCCGACCGTCGCATGCCACGGTGAGGTCGGCCATCAACTCCCCCGGCCCGTTCGGCGACGTGAACCGCACACCGGTCGTGCGCGCACCGTCGCGGAGCACGCCGGTCACCTCGTGTTCGAGCAGCAGGGTGAAGGTGGGCTCGGCCTCGGCAGCCTCCGCCAGAAGGTTGAGCAGGTCCCACTGCGGAACCATCGCGATATAGGGGTGCGGCTGTCCCCGCAACCGGCGGAAGTCGACCAGGGTCAACTCCTTTCCGCCCACGCCGAAGCCGAGGTGGTCGATCCTGCTCTGCGGAAGTTCGGCGAAGCGGTCCCAGAGTCCGAGGTCGTCGAGGAGCCGCAGGGTGCTGGGATGCACCGTGTCACCGCGGAAGTCACGCAGGAAGTCGGCGTGCTTCTCCAGCAGCGTGACCTCGACTCCCGCCCGGGCGAGCAGCAGTCCGAGAACCATTCCGGCGGGGCCGCCGCCCACGATGGCACAGCTGGTGCGTTCAGACATCTCAGACCTCGACGCGCGCGCCGATGATGACCGTGCGATCCAGTGGAAGCCCGAAGTAGCCGGCCGCATCGCCGGTCATGTGGGACACCGCGATGAACAGCCGCTTACGCCACGGCGCCATGGTTCGTTGCGGCCCGGCCACCAGATCGGCCTTCGAGAGGAAGTAGGAGGCGTTCTCCAGATCGATCCGGCCCTCTGTGTCGATCGGGTCCACGAACCGCAGGGCCGCGGGCACGTCGGGACGCTCCATGTAGCCGTAACTCGCTTCGACGAAGAAGATTCCGTCATCGCGGTAGCCGAGATGGTCGACGACGCTGATGCGAGCGGCCCCTGGAACCCGCGGCACCGGCACGGTGTCCATCGACACGATGATGACGTGCTCGTGCAGCACGTGGTTGTGGTCGACGTTGGCCTTCATCGACAGCGGGGTGGTGGTTCCGCCGCGGTTGAGGAAGATCGCCGTGCCCGGGACTCGCGGAAGCACGGTGCGGCGATCCTTGATGTCGCGGACGAACTTCCGCAGCGAGCCTTCCATCTCGTCGCGAACCTCGGTCACCACTTCACGTCCACGCTGCCAGGTGGTCATGACGGTGAAGGCGGCGATGCCGATGAGCAACGGAAGCCACGCGCCGTGCAGAAGTTTGGTCAGGTTGGCGGCCAGGAACATCAAGTCGACGGTGAGCAGCGCGCCGCCGCCGAGCACCACCACCCAGATCGGCCAACGCCATTTGGTGCGGGCCACGTAGAGGAACAACAACGTGGTGATGGTGATGGTTCCGGTGACCGCCATGCCGTAGGCGTAGCCCAGCGCCGCCGAACTCCGGAAGGCGAACACCAGGATCAGCACCCCCACCCACAGCATGCCGTTGATCCACGGCACATAGATCTGCCCGATCGAGGACTCCGAGGTGTGCGCGATCCGAAGCCGCGGCAGATAGCCGATCTGGGCGGCCTGGGACGCCACCGAGTAGGCGCCGGTGATCACCGCCTGCGAGGCGATCACCGTCGCCGCGGTGGACAGCACCACCATCGGCATCTGCCCCCACTCCGGGACCAGCAGGAAGAACGGGGCGTCGACCACGCTCTGATCGCCCAGCAGCAATGCTCCCTGGCCGAAGTAGTTGAGCACCAACGACGGCAGCACGAGTCCCAGCCAGGCCCAGGTGATCGCCGCCCGGCCGAAATGTCCCATGTCGGCGTAGAGTGCCTCGGCGCCGGTGACCGACAGCACGACGGCGGCGAGTGCGAAGAACGCGATGTGGAAATGCCCGGCCATGAATTCCAGGGCGTAGGCCGGCGACAGTGCCCGCAGGATCTGCGGGTGCTGGACGATGCCGCGGACACCGCAGATCCCGATGATGACGAACCACACGATCATCACCGGACCGAAGAACCGGCCCACCGCCCCCGTGCCGTGGCGCTGCACCAGGAAAAGGCCGGTGATGATCACCGCGGTGATCGGCACCACCAGTTCGGCCAGATGCGGGTCGACGACCTTGAGTCCTTCGACCGCGGAGAGCACCGAGATTGCGGGGGTGATCATGCTGTCACCGAAAAACAATGCGGCACCGAGGATTCCGAGTGTCGACAACGCCGCGATGACCTTCGGGTGGGACCGGCCGCCGATCCGGCGGACCAGCGTGATCAGGGCCATCACCCCGCCCTCGCCGTCGTTGTCGGCATGCATGACCAGACTGACGTAGGTGAGACTGACGATGATCATCACCGACCAGAAGACCAGCGAGACCACGCCGTAGACGTTCGGAATGCTGATCGGGACCGGGTGCGGATCCCTGGGGTTGAACAGCGTCTGCAGGGTGTAGATCGGGCTTGTCCCGATGTCCCCGAACACCACACCGAGGGCGCCCACGACGAGTCCCGCGCGCAGCGGTGGCGCGTGCGGAGATGACGTCACTGCGGATTCGGGGAGCACAGGTCGACGATCGTATCCCCGGCGCCGGATGCTGTCGCGGAAAACGAACCTGCAAGATCTCTGGCCAGCCGGACGCCGCAGCGCATAGATTTTCCTTTTACCGAAGCTTGGGAGGTGGCGATGCGCGGTGTGAAGGCGGCCCTCCTCGGTGCCGTGCTGCTCCCCGCGGCACTCACCGTGGCGCCGACCGCGCACGCCGGCCTGCAGATCGGCCACTACAACGCCTACATCGACGGCCGCTACGACTTCCACACCTGGATCTTCACGTTCGTCTCCTGCGCGCCCCCCAACGGCCTCGGCGAGTGCGCCCAGGTCTCGGCGAACCCGATGCCGATCGCCAAGGCGTTCCAGTGGTACGCCACGGCGCACCAGGCGAATGGCGTCTACAGACTGGTTGTCGACGTGCCCGACGGACTTCGATGCGACGACGTGTACTACGGCCCGGTGATCCCGACCCATGACGTCTACACCTGGGATGCGGTGACGTTGACCGGCACGCTGCAGTCGACGTTCGCCGAGGGCTGTGACAACGCACCGGGCGGAACGCTGACCTACCCCTTCCGGCTCGTGCGCCTCTAGAGCCCGGGCTCGACGCCTCAGGTCAGCGGCCGGCGCCCACCCGAGCCGCGAGATCGATGATCTCGCTGGTGCGCCAGGAGATCAGCACCAAGAACACCGCCAGGAGGCCGACGCTGAAGGACGCCTGGACCAGATTGCGCTGGGCGCGCGGGGCGTAGACGTAGACCGCCGCCACCAGGGCGCCGGTAACCAGTCCACCGATGTGGCCCTGCCAGCTGATGCCGGGGAACGAAAAAGTGAGGACGAGGTTGATGACGATCAGGCCGACCAGCCAGCGCACATCGAGGTTGAGTCGCCTGGCCGCGACCAGCGTCGCGCCGAACAAGCCGAAGATCGCCCCGGAGGCACCCGCGGTCGCGGCGTTCAGCGGGGAGAACAGATACACGACGACCGACCCGCCGAGCGCACTGAGCAGGTACAGCGTGGCGAACCGCAGCCGGCCGAGGTGCTGTTCCAGCGGTGGTCCCAAAACATAGAGCGCCCACATGTTGAACAGGATGTGCACGATCCCGTAGTGCATGAACGCCGAGGTGATCAGCCGGTAGTACTGACCGCCGGCCACCGCCACCGGGAAGAGGCTGAGCTTGTACTGCAGCGTGCGCGACGCCATCTGAAGAACGAACACCGCCACGTTGGCCGCGATCAGCGCGTAAGTCACCGCGGGCATGCCGGGACGCAGGATCCCGCCGGCGGCGGTGCGCGCGGGCGGCACCGAATAGGCCGCCGCCTGGACGCAGTCGACGCATTGGTGTCCGACGGCCGCGCTGCGCATGCATTCGGGGCACACCGGCCGGCCACACCGCGTGCAACTCACGGCGGTGGAACGGTCCGGGTGCCGGTAACAGGTGGGCGGGCCCGCGGGGGTCTGGGCTGGATAAGGCATCGTCATGGTTCTGGCCACGACCATACTGCGCGGCAGTCTCTCCGTGATTCCGGCAGCGCGAAAGCGACCGCCGGTTCGGAATTCGCGGTCATGCTGCTCTTGAACTACGAATTCCATCGTCATTGACGACTTCCCTATCGCCAAGGGAAGTTGCAGATGGTGCGGAATGTCGAAGAAGTTACGCCTGAGCAGTTAGTTTCCTGGTGTGTGCGGCGCACTAGCTCTACGACGAAATCCGTAGTAGATTCCTCATCAGGTTGAGCTCACAGCCACTCTCATGACGTCAGGCGCCGAGGGGCTGAGCTCCTCCGCCGAGGCCTTTCAGGATGAACCCCGCCGCGGCGCCCCTGACAGTCCTGCAGATCACGACTGATGGAGGCCCCTCATGCTCACCGCGCACACTGCGAGTTCCCTCGCCATTCCCCGTGCTGCGGGCACGAACACCGGGGTCGATCTGGTGCGCGCCCGGGAACTGAGCGCGACCACGGTGCTGGTGACCGGCTTCGGCGAGATCGACGCGGCGAGCGCGTCCAGCCTCTCGGAGAGCATCGAGCGCCATCTACCCGGCCACCGGCAGCTCGTTCTGGATCTCTCCCGACTCGAGTTCTTCGGCACCGCCGGCTATTCAGTGCTGCTCCGGGTGCATTCCCGGTGCGCCCGGGCGGGCGTGGACTGGGTCCTGGTTCCCGGCTTGGAGGTTGCGCGGCTTCTGAGAGTCTGCGACGCGGACGGAATCCTGCCGACCGCGCCCAACATCGTCTCGGCGGTGGCCGCCCTCGCGCGCGCCCACACCCGTCGGTCGAGTTGAGGCCACGCCGGATTCAGCCCCCTCGCGGTCGGCCAGAGTCGCGGATATCGCTGAAGCGGAGCGCGTGACGGGCATTACTGCGGCGGTCGGGTAGTGGGCGCCGATTGCGTCGGCGATCGTCAGCTGCGACTTCTCGGTCCACATCCGAAAGCTGGGGACCCGGTAGCCAACCGGATAGCCCTGCGGCCCCAGGCCCGGGCCGATCGTCACCGCCACCGAGGTACCCGCCACGCTCGAGGTCAACAGCCCGTCGGATCCGAGCGGGCCCAACAGCCCGTCCACCACTGCGTTCCACGCAGCGTTGAAGTCCCCGTGGGACAGGGCCGCCACGGCGATCTTCACGATCGTGCCCGCGGCAGCGACCACCGCCGCCGCCGACCCGGAGGCCGTCTCGAGGAGTCCGCTCAGGATGCCGGGCACGACGCGCAACGTGTTGGCAATGTTGGTGGCCACGCCGCCGAGGACGGCCCGTCCGGCGTCGAGCGCGATGGTGCCGGCGGTCCGGATCGGCACCACGGTCGCGTTCGTGAGGGTGGTGACCGCGTCGGCGAACTGGCCCGCCAACACCTGCCGCGTGGCCGTGATGATCGCGCCCGGCAGGTTCCACCCCGCCTCGCTGAGGATGTAGCCGGCACCGATCAGCGCGTCGGCCGATTCGCCGAGGTATCGCGCGCCGTTGTATCCGAGTTGGCTGACGATGGGCAGCGCCGTGTAGATGAACTGCGGCACCACGCCCTGAAACGGCTGCCACGCATAGTCGCCGAAGATGTCCGTCCCGTTGAACAGGTCGTTGTTGACCACCTTGATCGACAGCAGCAATTCGGCGAGCGGACTGTCGATGCCGGCCAGTGCCACCGGCAGCGTTGCGGGCCGGTCGGGTCGGGCGCTCGCCGGCGGATGAGCCGGGCCGGTGATCAGGACAGCGGCGGCGCAGATCGCGGCAGCACCGGCCATCGACCGGGAACCGGTTGTCGAATACACAGCGACCTCCCCCGGGGGTGTGTGCCCTGCCAAACCATACCGAGCCGTCGGGTAGGGCGCACCGCTCACGGCGGTCGTCGGCTGGGGCATACTCGCGTGGAGAGAACGTCCGCTGGGGAGAAGAGGGCTGCCATGGCCACACCGGGTCGGCAATTCAACGCGGCCGTGACGCGGTTCTGGAGCGTGGCGGCTCCGCTCTACGATCTGCCCTTCCTGCAACGGTGGGTCTACCGGCCGGCCCAGGACGAGGTGCTCTCGGAGTTGCGGGCCCACGGCGCCCAGCGCATCGCCGACATCGCCTGCGGCACCGGCATCCTGGCATCCCGCATCGCCGCGGAGCTGCATCCCGATCAGGTGTTCGGGGTGGACATGTCCGACGGCATGCTGGAACAGGCCAAGGCCCGGTCCGCCAGGGTGAGCTGGCTCAAGGGGCCCGCCGAGTGGCTGCCGTTCGACGACGAGTCCCTGGACGCCGTGGTCACCACGTCGGCGTTCCACTTCTTCGACCAGCCGGCCGCGATGCGGGAGTTCCACCGCGTGCTGGCCCCGGGCGGCATGGCGGCCGTGGCCACCATCAGCCCGCCGCCGGCCAAGCTTCTGCAGCGGCTGTCCCCGGAATCCTCCGCCGTTGCCCACAGCCCCTCCCCCGCCGCCATGCGCAGGCTGTTCACCGACGCGGGCTTCCGCATCACCAGCCAGCGGCGCGTCGACCGCCCGCTGTGGACCCGCGCCGTCTGGGACCTCATCACCGTCGGCGTGAAGGACTGAGGAACCCGGCATGGCCGTGCAACTACTCGCCCCGAGCATCGAAGTCGGTCTGGTGACCACGAACCTCGACGCGATGGTCGCCTTCTACGCGGGCTTCCTCGGGTTGGCCCATCAGGCCGACCTGGACTTCCCCGGCGGTTCGATGAAGCGCTACACCGTGGGTTCCAACGTGGTGCTCAAGCTCGTCACCTACGACGAGCCACCGGCCGCGCCCGCGGTGGCCGGCGGCGGTCGCGCCCAGGCCGGTATCCGCTACTTCACCCTGGTGGTGGCCGACGTCCGGGACTCCGCACGACAGGCGGCCGACGCGGGTCACCGTGTCGTGGAGGAGCCCACCGCCTTCCCCGCCGTGCCCGGTATGGGCTGGTGCTTCGTCGCCGACCCGGACGGCAACTGGGTCGAACTCGTCGGGCCGGTGTGACCCGTTGTCCGAACTGCATCCCGGGGTCGCCGCCCTGGCTCCGCTGCTCGGCACCTGGTCGGGCGCGGGGCACGGCGACTACCCGACCATCGCGCCGTTCGGCTACACCGAAGAGGTCACCTTCGGCCACATCGGAAAGCCCTTCCTGACCTACGCCCAGCGCACGCGATCCGACGATGGTCAGCCGCTGCATGCCGAGACGGGCTACCTGCGCGTGCCGTCGGCGCAGCGCGTCGAATTCGTGCTCGCCCACCCGACCGGGATCACCGAGATCGACGAGGGCTCACTGAGCGAGCAGGGCGGCGAGATCGTGATCGACGTCCATTCGACGACGATAGGGCTCACCGCGTCGGCCAAGGACGTCATGGCGATGCGCCGTTCCATCACGGTTCGCGGTGACGAACTGCACTACACCGTTTTGATGGCCGCGGTCGGCCAACCGCTGATGCACCACCTGTCCGCGACGCTGCACCGGCAGCCGTGAACCCTGCGCGCGAGGGCCGCATCCGGATCCCGTCGAACCTCGACTCCGTCACCGACGCCGGCGCTGAGGACCCCGGTGTCCTCTCCCCCGCCGCCGTCGAAGCGATCTGGGGTGCGGTTCGGCACTGGTACCTCGGCGGCATGCACCCGGCCATCCAGGTGTGCCTGCGTTACGACGGCGCGGTGGTGCTCAACCGCGCCATCGGGCATGCCCGCGGCAACGGTCCGCAAGACCGCGCCGACGCCGACCGGGTGCCGGTCACCACGACGACGCCGTTCTGCGTGTATTCGGCGGCCAAGGCCATCACCACGACGGTGGTGCACATGCTGGTCGAACGCGGCCAGATCTCGCTGGACGCGCGCGTCTGCGACTACCTGCCGACCTACACCGGCCACGGCAAGGAACGCACCACCGTCCGGCACGTGATGACCCACAGTGCCGGCGTGCCCTTCCCCAATGGACCGCGGGCCGACCTCAAGCGGATGAACGACAGCGACTACGCCCGCGAGCAACTGGGTCACCTCAAGCCGATCCACCCACCGGGGCTGATGCACATCTACCACGGGCTGACCTGGGGACCGCTGATCCGCGAAATCGTCTCCGCCGCAACGGGTCGGGATATCCGCGACATCCTTGCCACCGAGATCCTCGGGCCGCTCGGGTTTCGGTGGACCAACTATGGGGTGGCCCCGGCCGACGTCGGATCGGTGGCGCCCAGCTACGTGACCGGCAAGCCACTTCCCGCCCCGATCGCGGCGGCCATGAAGGCCGCCGTCGGCGGGTCCATGCAGCAGATCATCCCGTTCTCCAACAGCGAGCGCTTCCTCACCAGCGTGGTGCCGTCGTCGAGCACGGTGTCGACGGCCGATGAATTGTCCCGGTTCGCCGAGATCCTTTGCCGCGGTGGCGAACTCGGCGGTGTGCGGGTGATGCGCCCGGAAACGCTGCGCGCGGCGACGCGCGAGTGCCGGCGGCTGCGACCCGACGTCGCCACGGGCCTGGCGCCGATGCGCTGGGGCACCGGGTACATGCTGGGCTCGAAGCGTTTCGGACCGTTCGGCCGGGACGGCGCCGGCGCCTTCGGCCACACCGGTCTGACCAACATCGCAATCTGGGCCGACCCAGAGCGGCGCCTGTCGGTCGGCATCGTCAGCAGCGGCAAGCCGGGACGGCACCCGGAGGCCGGGCGGTACACCGCCCTGCTGGACCGGATCAATGCGGTGGTTCCCCGCGGGTGAATTGTGGGCGCCTCCCCCGGCGGCTAGCGTGGCCGCATGGCTGAGTCGCTGCTGCAGCAACAACTCGACGAGGTGCGCGCGCTGCTGCGGCGCGCGCGCGACTTGTTCGGCTCGAATCCCATTGCGCCGCCGAGCGATATCCGTCCGCCGGTCGAGGGCGGCCCGACCCCGTAATCACCCGGCCGGCCCAGGGTGGTCAGGACAGCCGATGGTCGCGCAAACGCGCCTCGGCGCGGTGCAGATCGGCCGGTGTCGCCATCTCCGGCGACGGACTGAACCCGGCATCGGTGATCTCCTCACGGATCTGCATCACCGCCTTGAGGTGTGACACGTCAGCGGTCCGCAGCACGGCGTCGGCCAGGGTGGCGGCGTCGCAGTCGCCCACCGCTTCGGACAGCACGACGCTGTGCAGGTACCCGCCGCGCGCCGACCGGAACATCAGGTGCCCGCTGGGGTGCACGGCATCCAACTCGGGGTCCGGCTCCCCCGGCTGACTCATCGGCCGCCCTCGGCGACGTCACGCAGCCGGCGGGCCCCGTCGGCGTCGTGCTGCTCCCACCGGGTCGCCGCTTCCACTAGCCGGTCGGCCAGATCCGCGTGCGCGGCGGCCTGCTCCTGGTAGCAGATGCGACGGTGGTCGAGCAGCTCACGGCCGGCCTCCCGGAACTCGGCGAAGATCGGTCCCAGCGACTCCAGCGACGCCATGATCCCGGCGTTTCCGGCCGGCACGGAAGCCAGGTAGTCGGCGGTGTGGCGGTGCTCGTCGGCTGCCTGCCGCAGCTCGTCGGGAACCACGTTCAGTCGCTCTGCCATTCATCGCTCCTGTCAGGACGGGGCCGTCGCGGCGGCCCGGTTCGGCGCCGGAACCTCCGGCGCGGCGGTGCTGTGGGGCTCCGGCGGATGTTGCCAGCCTAGGAAGCCGGGGCCCATCACGCTGCCCAGGGGCTGGATCTGCTCGTCCAGAAGGGCTTTGCCGTTCCCGAGGGCCACCGCGTGCCGGTCGGTGAGCATCCCGATGTCGCCGGGAGACAGGCGAGCGGGATCGAGCGGCGCGAGGACCGCCGAGCCGGGTGCGGGGATGCTGATGCCCTGCTGGCGGAAGGCGTCGGGAATCGGTGTGCCGCCGACCGCTGCGGTGATCGCCGCGGCCAGTTCCGGGCTGGGCGCGGTGACGGTATCTCCGTCAGGAAGGTCCACGACGGCCGGATCATCGGCGGGGGGCGGCGCACCGGCGGTCTCGTCGCCCGCTGATTCGTCCGCTACGTCCGGCTCCGGCTTCGGGTCGGAAACGACGTCGGCGGGGCTGCTGTCGGCGGGGCGGGGAAGGTCCACGGTCGGCGGGTCCGCAAGCAGCGGTCGGGACTGTCCGCTCCCCATCCCCGAGATCCCGGGCAGGGCCGCGCCGAACGGAGCTCCGCCGGGCGGCCCGCCACCCCAGGACGGGGCGGCCATCGCCGGTAGCGGCATGGCAGGCGCCGGGGCCGCGACCGGTGCCGGGGACGGCGCTGCGGGTACCGGGGGCGCGGATGGCGGCGGATCGGACCATGACATCCAGGAAGGCATCGGGTCGACGGGATCCATCGGCGTCAGGACGTCCGGATCGGGGCACACCGGTTGTGGCGGGGACGCGGAATCCACTGGTGCGCTGACTGTTTGGGGAGTCGGCGGTCTGCGCGGTTCGGACTCCGAGGCCACGGTTCCGGATTGCCCGGCAGGCGGTGCGGCAGGGCCACGGTCCTGGGGGCTCGGGGTGGAGGCGGCATAGAGCGCGCTCAGCGCAGCCGCCAGGGATGCCTTGGAGGTGGCGTCCAGGCTCGAGTGCTCCACCACGTTGCGGATGTCGCGCAGCCTGCCGATCAGATAGCGCTGGAACTCGCGGGCGCCGGCCGGGGTGTCGAGGTCGGTGCGGGTCCTCACCGTGTCCTCGATGTCGCGTTGCAGCGCCGTGAGTTCGGTGAGGCCGTCGGCGTGCGCGGCGTGCGCGTTGAGGACCGCGGTGACCACCTGGAGGTCGACATGTGCGGCGTCGGTGTCCTGATGCGAGAGTGCGCCCTCGGCGTCTCGGATCGCCTCGGCGGCGGCGCCTTCGCCGACTCGGGGCGGGGGACCGGACGGGCCGGTCGGCGGGCCGCTGAGAAAGACGTCCGGGTGGGCCGCGGCCAGCTTGGTGATGACGGCACCGAGCGCCGCCGACGGGCTGGCCGGGTTGAGTGCCGCCGCGACGTCGTCTCCGGTCAACCCCGTCTTCCAGGCGTCGGGATCGCCGGTGATCGAACGGACGCGGGCTATCGCGTCGAGTAGATCGTGGTACGACGCCACCGGGAACCTCTCATGCCGGTGACTGTAGGCAGGGATGGACCACCGAACAATTCACCCCTGTGGACGTCCACGTATCCGATTCTTGTTACCGGTATCTGTCCGTAAGTTGTTGAATGACAACGGCTTTGGCGTGCACCGCGGCCCGCGCGTCGCGGACGACGGCGGCGATGTCGCGGTTCTTGGCGATCAGGTGCCGGCTCAGTTCGTGTGCGGCCGCCGGGCTGTCCCCGGGCGGCCGGATGTCGGTGGCGTCGAGTTCGGCGTTGATGGCGTCGATGCGGCCGATCGACTCGACCGCCAGGGCGTGGGCATCGGTGAGCACCTCGGCGAGGTCGCGATCGGCCGCGGCGAGTTCGGCATCCCGTACGGCCAGTGCACGGCGGACAGCCTCGAGGGAGTGCGGGGAATCGCCGTGCTGCGACATGGGCACGACCGTACCCACCGCCCCACGGGGCGACAACTCACCTCTCTAGGCCGGGCGGCGGATGGCCACGGCGCTGCCCATCCGGCTGATCTGCACCGTCGCGCCCGGTTGCGGTGCCTCGACGACCATGCCGTTGCCGATGGCCATCTGGACATGCCCGGTATGAGGGAACACCAGGTCGCCGGGCCGGACCCGGGATCGCGGCACCGGCAGACCGTCGTGGATCTGCTCGTAGGTGGTCCGGTGCAGGCGCACACCCGCCTGTGCGTAGGCCCACTGCACCAAGCCCGAGCAGTCGAAGCGGTCCGGCCCCGTGGCCCCCCACACGTAGGGCCGGCCCAGCCTGCTCAGCGCGGCGCGGACGGCGCTCACCGCGCGGGCGTCCGGCCCGGCGGCACCCCCGGATCGATAGTGCAAGCCGCGCAGCGCCGAGCGGCGGTGGTGGGCACGAACCCGGGCGGTGCGGACGTGAGCATGGGCGGTTCGCAGCCGAATCGCCCTGCGGCGGAGTACTTCCCGCGCGGCGATCGGGTTGTCGGGCAAGGTCGCCGCGTCGGCGCGCGCGGCGGACAGCACCGCTCCGGTGCTGCGGTGGGCGTCGGCGTGGTCGCCCCGGGCCTCGCCGAGGATCCGGATCAGCCGGGCATCGACGTCGCGGGTGTCGCGCAACCGCGTGCCCTGGGCGGTATCCGCCGACCGGTAGGCCTCGCCCACTGCGCCGGCAACGTTGAGCGGGGGTGCCGCGGCGTCGGACGGGACGTTGAGCGTGGGCGGAGCGGTAAGTCCGGCGAACAAAGCGTGGGCGCGGCGCAGGACGGCGAGATCGTCCGTCACGACTCCGCCTCGACGAAGCGCCGCACCCGCGGCAGCGCCCCGGGCGGTACGAGTCCCCGGTTGCGGATGCTCCACATCTCCTCGGTGGTGACGCCGAGCAGGGCGGCGATCACCGAGTCCGGCAAGCCGCTGCGTCGGCAGGCGCGATCGAACCGAGCCCCGATGCCGCCGGGCATCCTGGCCAGCAAGCTCGACCGGATGTCCTCCAGCGTCTTGAGTTGGGCCATCAACCGGTCGGCGGAATCGGATCCTGCGTTCACCGCGACCCGCCACGAATTGGCTGCCAGCATCTCGGCCTTCACGCACTGCGCGATCACGGATTGAATATACGTCTCGTATTCGTTTGATGTCTTCGCTGGCAAACGGGCTATCAACGAATTGAGCGATTCGAGGTGTGCATCGGCGTGCGCCTCCAGAACGTCGGCGTCGGTATGGCGGCTGACGACCACCGCTCCGCGGTCGCCATCCGCCCGGGGACGTTCCGGCGCATCCTCGAGAAGCTCTGACAACTCGGCATCGGGGTCGTCGGCGACCAGCAGGCGCGCGTAGGTTCCCGGGGGCAGACCGAGTCCGTTCTCAACCTTTTGAACTGTGCCTTTATGTGGCTTTCGGGCGCCGCGTTCCAAGTAGCTCAGGCCCATGATGCTGACCCCGGTGGCCGCGGCCAGGTCCGCCAGTGACCAGTCCCGGGATTCCCGTAGCGCCCGGATGGCAGCACCCGCCGCCTCGCGGCTCACTGACGGGCTCCCAGCATGGGCGAATCGTACACAGCTGCAATCCGTATACGTTTCTGTGTATGTTTTGGTTGCGAGACCCTGTCGTTGTGTATACGCTTCCGTCATCGAATCTGATCCTAGGAGGTAGCCATGGACATCCGCCCGTGCTCGTCAGACCCGGACCTGTGGTTCGGCTATGCCGATGACGACGCCAGCGACGGCGCCGCCAAAGCCCGCGCCTACGAGCAGTCGGCCACTCGGGCGCGCACCATCTGCCTGCGCCGCTGCCCGCTGGCCCAGCAGCGGCAATGCGCCCGCCAGGCGGTGGAGGCGGGGGAGGAGTACGGGGTGTGGGCCGGGGTGAAACTTCCCGGCGGTCAGTACCGCAAACGGCACCAGCTCGCGAACGCCCGTACCGTCCTGCGGCAGATCGCCGACGGACTGCTCAACCCTCGGCAGCTGCCGGAAAGCGCCGAACTTCTCTCCCGGGCCGAGGCGCCGACCGCCCCCGAACCGGCCGTCGTGCACCTCACCCTGGGCCGGCCGGCGGCGGCCGCCTGACCGACCGGGAACCGCGTCCCGCCGGTCTGCGATGAACACGCGGGCAATCTGAGCATGTGGGCCTAGCCGCTCGCACGGGAGCAGACTGTCCATGTGCGGGCTGTCGCAATCCTCACCATCACGGGATTGGTCGCGCTCGTCGTCGCCCTGATGACCGGAAGCACGCCGCTGGCCGTACTGGTAATCGGCTTGGCGGTCGCAGGGATCGCCCTCCTGCTTCGTGACTGGCGCGATGACCGGAACCTCGCTTCGGCGGAGCCTTCCCCCGAGGGCGAACCCGGCCAACGACTGTCCCCGGACGAGTTCTCACCCGACATTTCCACCGACCCCAACGGGCCGTCCTCCAACGCCCGGGCGGATTAATTCGCGCAGCGACGAGACGAGTCGGATCTGCGGGCTCAGCCGCCCCCGCGGCGCACCATCTCCAGCGTCCCGAGCTCCCGGATCGCGCGCCCGCCCCGGGCGAGCATCGCGAGCACCATCTGGTCGCCCCGCTCCGTCGCCGCCGAGAAGGCGAACCCCAGCGTGGTGATCAACGGCACCTGCAGCATTCCGAAACGGTAGTCCTGCCAAGCTGTTTCGGCGTCGTAGTCCTGCACCCCATGGCCGGCCAGGGCTCGCTGGTAAACGCCGACCAGTTCCTGTTCATGGGCGACCCGATCGTCGGGGGAGAGGCTGGTCGCCAGAAAGTAGGAGAGGTCGCGGGCGGGCAGACCGACCGCCAGCGTCTGCCAGTCCACAACGGTCACCCGCGTGCGATCGGGGTCGAACAAGAGGTTGTCGGCCCGGTAGTCACCATGCAGCAGGCTGAACCGTTCCGGAGAGCCGACAAGCCAGTCGGCGATCGCCTCCGCGGACTCCAGCACGGTGGCTCGGTCGGCGGGGTCCATCTGCGGACCCAGTTTGTCGACGGTCGTCCGGGCCGCCAGCCGAGTGATGTCGCCGAGGCCGCGGGCCGTCGGCTCGTCCGGCTTCGGCATGACGGTGCCGGTGAAGGACAGCCACGCGGGATCGCACCAGCGGGGACCGTGCAGACCGGCCAGCGCTGCCGCGGCGAGCCTGGCCTCGTCGGTCGTGCATCCGCGGATCTGGTCGGCCTGTTCGGCGGGTGCCATATCGGAGAGCAGAAGAGCGAACTCGCCACCGTCGCCGGCCAGCGCGCAGTGGTAGCAGCGGGGGAGCGGTACGGCGACGGTATCGGCAACCGCGGTGTAGAAGGCATGCTCGGAGCGGTAGCTCAGCGCGACCCGCTCGCGCACCGCGTCCTCCTGGGCGGGCAGTTTGACGACGAAGGTGTCCGGTAGGCCGCCGGGGTTGTCCACGTAGCGCACCGTGAGGCGGTAGGTGGCTCCGGTCTGGCCGGTGCCGATAGGGGTGATGTCGACGGTGTCCACCACCACGGGACGGTCTGCGTCGCCGAGAACTGCCGACAACCAGGCCGCCGTGACCTCCGCGGGGGAGGCGGGAATGGGAACGTGGGCCGTCATGCCCGCGATTACACCATCGCCGGACGGCACGGCGACGGCCGATTGCGCCGTACGATCTACGCCCATGACCCGGCGCTTCGTCGACCTCTCGGTGCCGCTGCAGGCCGGGATCGCCTCCGACCCGCCGGGGCATCTGCCGGAGATCGACTACTACGACCACCGGCAGACCGCCGCGGAGGTGGTGTCGTTCTTCCCCGGCTCCACGGTGGACGACCTCCCCGACGGCGAGGGCTGGGCCATCGAGCGGGTGCGGATCACCACCCACAACGGCACGCACCTCGACGCGCCCTACCACTACGCCTCCACGATGGACGGTGGTAGGCGCGCGATCACCATTGATGAAGTGCCCCTGGAGTGGTGCCTGCAGCCGGCGGTGAAGCTGGATTTCCGGCACTTCGATGACGGCTACGTGGCGACGGCCGCCGACGTGAAACGAGAACTGGATCGAATCGGCCACGAGCTGCGGCCACTGGAGATCGTGCTCGTAAACACCAGCGCCGGAGCGCATTACGGACAACCCGACTACGTCGGCAAAGGGTGCGGTATGGGGCGCGAGGCGACCTTGTACCTACTGGAGCGCGGTGTGCGCCTCACCGGGACCGACGCGTGGAGCTGGGACGCCCCGTTCTCCTACACCGCCGAGCGCTACGCGCGCACCCACGACGCGTCGATCATCTGGGAGGGTCACCGCGCCGGTCGCACGATCGGCTACTGCCACATCGAGAAATTGCACAACCTCGAGTCGTTGCCGATCGACGGCTTCGAGGTGTCGTGTTTTCCGGTGAAGGTCCACGCGGCCTCAGCGGGATGGACCCGCGCGGTGGCGATCTTCGACGAGTGACGGCTGGGCCCGATCGTCTCGCTGCTCAACCGCCTCGTCCCTCGGCGGCATCGTCGACTCGCCTCACGCCGAACTGTCTCGCTCCTCCTCCGCCGCAAACGCGGCGGCATCGTCGACTCGACTCACGCCGAACTGTCTCGCTCCTCCTCCGCCGCAAACGCGGCGGCATCGTCGACTCGACTCAGCCGGTGAACTTCCCGCTGCGGATCCGCTCGGCCTCCATCAACGCCAGCTCGTGCGCGCCGGGGACGACGATGTCGGGGTCCGGCACGAAGTCGACGTCGCCCGCGCGATCCTGGTAGGGCACCGCGGCCAGGATCACCTTGATGGCGTTGAGCCGGGCCTTGTGCTTGTTCTCCGAGCGGATGATGATCCACGGCGCATCCGGGGTGCTGGTGCGGCGCAGCATGCGGTACTTGGCCTCGGTGAAGTCGTCCCAGTGCTCCTGGGCCTGGACGTCGATCTCACTGAGTTTCCACTGGCGCAGCGGATCGTCGCGGCGGCGGTCGAACCGACGGGCCTGTTCTTCTTTGGTCACGCTGAAGTAGAGCTTCACCAGGATGGTGCCCTGGCGCACCAGATCCTTCTCGAAGCCGACGACACCCTTGAGGAAGTTGCGGTATTCCTCGTCGGTGCAGAAGCCGAACACCGGCTCCACCATCGCGCGGTTGTACCAGGAGCGGTCGAACAGCACCATCTCGCCGCCGGTGGGGAACTGGGCGACGTAACGCTGGAAGTACCACTGGCTGCGCTGCTCCTCGGTGGGCCTGCCCAGCGCGACCACCCGATAGTGCTTCTCGTTCATGTACCGGGTGACCCGGCGGATGGTGCCACCCTTTCCGGCGGCGTCCCGGCCCTCGAAGAGCACGATCATCCGGCGGTTCTCCTGTTCCAGGTAGCGCTGCAGCTTGAGCAGCTCCACCTGGAAAGGCTTGAGTTCTTCTTCCTCGAGGACGCGACGGGGGAGGGCCATGGACACATTTTGACCCAGCGGTCAACCGCCTCGGCGCTAAGGCTCGGCTATCCCGGCGTCCCGGTCACCGCCGATGACCCATCGCCGGGCCTGCGCCGCGCGCGCCGGCGGGTACACGCGCCACTCGCCGGGGAACAGCAGTCCGAAGAATCGCGTGGCCCAGACCATCCACTCGACGTCGGTGACGATCGCGCCGCGTTCCCAGTGGAACCACGTGCTGAAGCTGGACTTCCAGTCCTCCCAGGCGGCATCGAGCCCCGAGCCCGTGTAGTCGGGGGCGACCTCGCAGTACATGCTGAGCTTGTCGTGGCGCGCGAGCTTGTCCTCGATGTCGGCGACGGCCGCCGCGTAGTCGGCCTTGGTGAGACGGTCGTGGCAGGCATAGGCGGCGACGTCGTCGGGGAAGCCGCCGAGGATCTCGATCACCCGGGTGACGCTACGCGCGGACACGCGGTTCCGGCGGCTCCGTCGTATTGCCGTTCTTCTTCGGTCCGGCGGCGGCGGCACTCGGCGAGGTGAACATCGCCTTCGTTGTGGGACTGGCGGTTTCGGCAACCGTCTACGTGGCGTTGGCGCGGCCGGCGGCGGCTGTCAGTCGAACGGGGCGTCGGCGTCGGGGTGCACCAGCAGAACCCGGCTGAGGTTGGTGAGCCGAAGCACGGACTTGACCTGCTCGTTCGGGTCCGTGATCCGCAGGTCCCCGCCGGCGGCCCTGGCCGCCTTCAGCGATGCGATCAGAGCCCCGATCCCGGAGGAGTCGACGGCATCGGCGTGAGACAGGTCCACCAGCAGCTTGACGTGGCCGGCGGAGATCAGCTCCGACAACTGGCCACGCAGACTTCCCGCCACCGTCAGATTGAGCCGGCCCGTCGCCAGCACAACGGTGGCGCCTGACGGCGCCACTCTGGTGGCGTAGGTGATGGGCTTAGTCATTGACGGCCGAGCCACTGGTGCCCGTCACCGTCTGGGTCGCCTGATGCGACGGAGCGCCCTGACAACCGGCGACGGTCAGAGCGGCGGCTCCGAGAGCCGTCACCATGACCGGACTTTCGCGTACATCGCACATCCCGTCGACCCGGAAACCACCCGGCGTGATCTCTTTGAATCCGACTCTTAGATTACTGCAGCAGTTCGACCGCACTCTGCTCCAGCCAATGAACATGCAGAGCGATCTTGGGACTAGACGGGGAGTCACACCGTGTCATTGGTTCGCAGACCTTCACCACTGGCGAAGGCAACCCAGGATCGGGTATCCCTGCGGGTCAGCCCGTCGCCGGCGGCCGCGCAAGGGCATCGCTTGATCTCACCGCTTCACCACGGAGGGGTTCTGCTGAACATCGCCGCAAACACAAAGGTCACGACCTCTTTCGAGTCCGTGACCTCAGCGCTCGCAGTTCTCCGAACCGCTCGGTGTGGGCGAAGGGGGACTTGAACCCCCACGTCCCGAAGGACACTGGCACCTGAAGCCAGCGCGTCTGCCATTCCGCCACTCGCCCGAATGACGCCGGGAGCCTATCACGGTGGGGAGGACCGGCCCCAATTGCCTCCGGGGCCCCGGAATACGCGCGGCCCGCTTGAACTGCACCGATGGAACTCCTCCAGCGGTGCCGGGGGCCGTCGGGTGACCTCGGCCGATACCATGGAGGAAACCACCCGCGGGTGGGGAATCGAGGTAGGCGGTCCGGTGGGTTACCAGAAGGGCCTGGCTGCGCGGATCGAGCGCATGCTGGAGGACAGCGTCGGCGACGCGTTCGCCCGGGTCTTCGGCGGCTCCATCGTCCCCGCCGAAGTCGAGTCGCTGCTGCAAAGGGAGGCCTCGGACGGGGCGCGCCCGCTACCGGGCGATCGTTTCCTGGCCCCCAATGACTACGTCATCACCCTGGGCGCCTCCGACTTCGAGAAGGTCAGCGGGGACCGAGATCTCACTGCAGACACATTTGCCAAACATTTGACCGCATACATTCACGAGCAGGGCTGGCAGACCTACGGTGAGGTGGTAGTCCGGTTCGAGCAGGCCGAGAGTCTGCACACGGGCCAGTACCGCGCCCGAGCCGTTGTGAATCCCGACGCCGACCCCCGCCCGCCTGCTCCCCGTCCAGCACCAGCAGAATCGAACCAGGCGTACACCGCAGAACCAGGAGTGCCAGCGATGACCGACAACCCGAACTACCGCGGACAGGGACGACCGGGCGACGAGTACTACGACGACCAGTACAGCCGCCCCCAGGAGGATCCGCGTGCCGGCGCACCCGATGCTCCGCGGGCCCCGTACACCCCTGAACAGGGCTACACCCCCGGCTACGAGCAGGGCGGCTACCCGCCGCCCCGGCAGGGCTACCCGGAGCAGGGCGGCTACCCCGATCAGGGTTACTACCCCGGCTACGAGCAGCAGCGTCCGCCGGCCGCGCCCGGCTACGGCGCCCCCGGCTACGACCAGGGCCGGCCCGGCCCGCAGGGCTATGGCGCCCCGCAGTACGGGCCCCCGCCCGGTGGCGGCTACGCCCCCCCGGCCGCGCCCCCGGCCGGTGACTACGACTACGGACGCCAGGCCCCGGGCCGCCACGAGGGCCCGAGTTACGGCAGTTACGAACAGCAGCGACCGGCATACCCCGCTCCCGGCTACCAACAGCCCGGCTACGGCCCCGGCTACGGTCGTCCCGAATACGGTCAGCCGGACTACGGCCGTTACGACCAGGCCGGCTATCCGCCCGCTCCGACCGCGCCCGAGTATGACTACGGCCAGCCGGAGCCGGCAGGCTACGGCTCCGCGGTAGGCGGCGCGGTGACCCTGCAGCTTGATGACGGCAGCGGCCGCACCTACCAGTTACGTGAAGGCGCGAACGTCATCGGCCGCGGCCAGGACGCACAGTTCCGGCTGCCCGATACCGGGGTGTCCCGCCGCCACCTGGAGATCCGCTGGGACGGCCGCACGGCCATGTTGCAGGACCTGAACTCCACCAACGGCACCACCGTGAACAACGCGCCGGTTCAGGAGTGGCAACTCGCCGACGGGGATGTGATCCGGCTGGGTCACTCCGAGATCGTCGTCCGCGTTCACTGAGCCGACCGGCACAGGGCGGGGCCTGGTGGCTTCACCCCCGGGCGCTCCGGGGTCCCAGTATCCTGTGACGTTGCCGACGTCCGCCGGGTTGCCGGCGTCAGGCGAGGTGCAACCGCGACAGGAGGACGGAGGGACGCCGCATGCAGGGTCTGGTGCTGCAGCTGACGCGTGCCGGCTTCCTGTTGCTGCTCTGGCTGTTCATCTGGGCCGTGCTGCGCATCCTGCGCACCGACATCTACGCCCCCACCGGCGCGGTGATGGTTCGGCGCGGCCTGCCGCTTCGCGGCACCCGGTCGCCGGCCCGGCAGAATCGGACCGCCGGGGCGCGATACCTGGTGGTCACCGAGGGCGCACTGGCCGGCACCCGGATCAATCTCGGCACCCAGCCGGTGCTCATCGGCCGCGCGGATGACTCGACGCTGGTGCTCACCGACGACTACGCCTCCACCCGGCACGCCCGACTCTCGCCACGCGGCGGCGACTGGTTCGTCGAGGACCTGGGCTCGACCAACGGCACCTACCTGGACCGCTCCAAGGTCACCACGGCGGTGCGCGTTCCGGTCGGCACGCCCGTGCATGTCGGCAAGACGGTAATCGAGCTGCGCCCGTGACCCTTGCCCTGCGATACGCCGCGCGCAGCGACCGCGGCCTGGTCCGCGCCAACAACGAGGACTCCGTCTACGCCGGAGCCCGGCTGCTGGCGCTGGCCGACGGCATGGGCGGACACGCAGCCGGGGAGGTGGCTTCGCAGCTCGTGATCGCGGCGCTGGCCCACCTCGATGACGACGAGCCCGGCGGCGACATCCTCGGAAAGCTCGAACACGCTGTCCACGAAGGAAACTCGGCAATCGCCGAGCAGGTTGAGCTCAACCCCGAGCTGGACGGGATGGGGACGACGCTCACCGCGATCCTGTTCGCCGGTGACCGGCTGGGGCTGGTGCACATCGGGGACTCCCGCGGTTACCTGCTGCGCGACGGGGAACTCGCGCAGATCACCAAGGACGACACCTTCGTGCAGACCCTCGTCGACGAGGGACGCATCACCGCCGAGGAGGCGCACAGCCATCCTCAGCGGTCGTTGATCATGCGGGCACTGACCGGCCAGGAGGTCGAGCCGACGCTGATCATGCGGGAGGCCCGTGAAGGCGACCGCTATCTGCTCTGCTCGGACGGGCTGTCCGACCCGGTCAGTCACGAGACGATCCTCGATGCATTGAAGATTCCGGACGTGGGCGACAGCGCCGACCGGCTCATCGAACTGGCGCTGCGCGGCGGCGGTCCTGACAACGTCACGGTGGTGGTCGCCGACGTCGTCGACCACGACTACGGCGGCCAGACCCAGCCCATCATCGCCGGGGCGGTCTCCGGCGACGACGACAACCGGATCGCGCCGCCCAATACCGCCGCAGGCCGGGCTTCGGTCATCGCGCCCAGGACACCGGTGGCCAAACCTGTTGTTCCCCAACCTGATCCGCCCGCGCGACCGCGGTCACGCAGACGCCTGTTCATCGCTGCCGCGGTGGTGGCCCTGCTTGCCCTGGCCGGGATCGGCGTCGGCTACGGGATGATCCGCAACTACTACTACGTCAGTGCCGCCGACGGGACCGTGGCCATCATGCGCGGCATCCAGGGTTCGATCCTGGGCGTGCCGTTGCAAGAGCCCTACCTGCTCGGGTGCATCAACGATCGCGGAGAGCTGTCGCAGATCAGCTACGGCCAGGCACATTCCCAACTCGGTTGCAGCCTGATGCGGGTGCAGGATCTGCGCCCCTCGGAGCGGACCCAGGTGTCGGCCGGACTGCCGGCCGGGAGCCTGGACAACGCGATCGGGCAAATGCGGGAACTGGCGCACAACTCGCTGCTGCCCCTGTGCACCCCGCCGGCCGAGACGCGGCCGACGCCGACCGCGGCCCCACGCGCGGGATCCGGCGTTCCGTCCGCACCGCCGACGACCTCCGCCGCACCAACTTCCGCGCCGCCGACCACCACGCAGCTGCCCTCCGCACCGCCGACGACCTCCGCGTCGCCGGCATCCGCGCCACCACCATCGCCGCCGCCCGTACCGCAGAAGCCGGGCACCGACTGCCGGACCGCGGCGTGAAGCGCGGCAAGCACGGCGCCAACAGCGCCGTGACCACCGTCCCCCAGTCACCGGTGCGAATCACCCCTCCGCTACCGACCCGGCGCAACGCCGAACTCGGGCTGCTGTGTTTCGCCACCCTGATCACCGGCACCGCGCTGCTGATCGTCGAGGGCAACCAGGAGCAGGGCCTCAGCTGGGACCTGCTGACCTACACCGCTGCGTTTCTGGTGCTGTTTCTGCTGGCGCACTTGGCGATTCGCCGCTTCGCACCGTATGCCGACCCGCTGCTGCTGCCGGTGGTCGCGCTTCTGAACGGCCTGGGCCTGGTGCTGATCCACCGCCTCGATCTGGTGCCGGGCAACAGCGCCGACAACCCGAGCGCAGGGCAGCAGATGCTGTGGACACTGGTGGGCGTCGCCGGTTTCGCACTCGTGGTCGTCTTCCTGACGGATCACCGGCTGCTGGCCCGCTATGACTACATCTGCGGGGCCGCCGGTTTGATCCTGCTGGCCATCCCGGCGCTGCTGCCCACCAAGCTCTCGGAGACCAACGGCGCCAAGATCTGGATTCGGCTGCCGGGCTTCAGTATTCAGCCGGCGGAGTTCTCGAAGATTCTGCTGCTGGTCTTTTTCGCCGGCGTGCTGGTGGCTAAGCGCAGCCTGTTCAACAGCGCCGGAAAGCACTTCCTGGGCATGGATCTGCCGCGTCCCCGCGACCTCGCGCCACTTCTGGCTGCGTGGATCATCTCGGTGGGCGTCATGGTCTTCGAGAAGGATCTCGGCACCTCGCTGCTGCTGTACGCGTCCTTCCTGGTCATGGTGTACATCGCCACCGAGCGGTTCAGCTGGGTCGTCATCGGTCTGAGCCTGTTCGCCGCGGGAAGCGTTGTGGCATATCACCTTTTCGGACATGTGCGCGGACGCGTGCAAACCTGGATGGATCCCTTCGCGGATCCCGAGGGCGCCGGTTACCAGATGGTGCAGTCCAAGTTCAGCTTCGCCACCGGCGGGGTGTTCGGCACCGGGCTGGGTAACGGCCAGCCGGGGACGGTGCCCGCCGCCTCGACCGACTTCATCACCGCGGTGGTGGGGGAGGAGCTGGGTCTGGTGGGACTGGCCGGGGTGCTGCTGCTCTACACGATCGTCATCGTCCGGGGCCTGCGGACCGCAATAGCGGTGCGCGACAGCTTCGGCAAGCTGCTCGCCGCGGGGCTGGCGTCGACGCTGGCGATCCAGTTGTTCATCGTCGTCGGCGGGGTGACGGGGTTGATCCCGCTGACCGGACTCACCACGCCGTGGATGTCCTACGGCGGCTCATCGCTGGTGGCCAACTACATCCTGCTGGCGATTCTGGTGCGGATCTCACACGCCGCCCGCCGGCCGATCCGCACCGGCCAGAACACACCGATCGCGACAGCCCGCACCGAGGTGTTCACCCGGTCATGAACACTTCGCTGCGACGGATCTCGATGATGGTGATGGGGCTGGTGGTCCTGTTGCTGATCAACGCGACCATCACCCAGGTGTTCCGCGCCGACGCGCTGCGCGCCGACCCCCGCAACCAGAGGGTGCTCCTCGACGAGTACGCCCGCCAGCGCGGGCAGATCGCCGCCAGCGGACAGTTGCTGGCCTACTCGGTGGCGACGACCGGGCGCTACCGCTACCTGCGGGTGTATCCAGACCCGATGATCTACGCCCCGGTCACCGGCTTCTACTCGCTGCGCTTCTCCAGCACCGGACTGGAGCGCGCGGAGGACCCGATCCTCAACGGCTCCGATGAGCGGCTGTTCGGAAAGCGGCTGGCCGACTTCTTCACCGGCCGCGATCCGCGCGGCGGCAATGTCGAGACGACGATCGTCCCCCGGGTGCAGCAGGCCGCGTGGGCGGCCATGCAGCAGGGCTGCAACGGGGGCTGCAAGGGTTCGGTGGTGGCACTGGAGCCCTCGACCGGGAAGATCCTGGCGATGGTCTCCGCGCCGTCGTACGACCCCAACCTGCTGTCCACCCACGACACCGAGGAGCAGGGCCAGGTGTGGGAGCAGCTGCGCGACGATCCCGCTTCGCCGCTGACCAATCGGGCGATCTCCGAGCGGTACCCCCCCGGGTCGACGTTCAAGGTCATCACCACCGCCGCAGCGCTACAGGCCGGCATCACCGAGAACGAGCCACTGACCGCCGCCCCGCAGATCGTGTTGCCCAACAGCACAGCGACGCTGGAGAATTATGGCGGCACGCCCTGCGGCGGCGGGCCCAAGGCCCCGCTGCGCGAGGCGTTCGAGCGGTCCTGCAATACCGCGTTCGTCGAACTCGGTATCCGCCTCGGCGGCAACGCCATCCGCGACACCGCCGACGCGTTCGGCTTCGACAACGAACCCGACCCGATCCCGTTGCAGGTCGCCGAGTCCACCGTCGGGCCGATGGCCGACAGTGCCGCGGTCGGCATGTCGAGCATGGGGCAGAAGGACGTCGCGGTCACGCCGCTGCAGAACGCCATGGTCGCCGCGGCAATCGCCAACGGCGGGGTGGTGATGCAGCCATACCTGGTGCAGCGGCTCGAGGCACCGGATCTTTCCGACATCAGCAACACCGCACCGAGTGAGCAGCGGCGCGCGGTTCCCGCCGAAGTCGCGGCTAAGCTAACAGATTTGATGATCGGCGCCGAGAAGTTCACCCAGCAGAACGGGGCGATTCCGGGCGTGCAGATCGCATCCAAGACCGGGACCGCCGAACACGGGACCGACCCTCGCAACACCCCGCCGCACGCCTGGTACATCGCATTTGCGCCCGCTCAGAATCCCCGGATCGCGGTCGCGGTGCTGGTCGAGAACGGCGGCGACCGGCTCTCGGCGACCGGCGGCGCGCTGGCTGCCCCGATCGGCCGCGCGACGATCGCGGCGGCATTGCAGGGGGCGCCATGAGTCCGCGCGTGGGGGTGACCCTGTCCGGTCGCTACCGTCTGCAGCGGCTGATCGCCACCGGCGGTATGGGCCAGGTGTGGGAGGCCGTCGACAGCCGGCTGGGCCGCCGGGTCGCCGTCAAGGTGCTCAAGCAGGAGTTCTCCTCCGACCCGGAATTCCTCGAGCGCTTCCGCGCCGAGGCGCGCACGGTGGCCATGCTCAACCATCCGGGCATCGCTGCGGTCCACGACTATGGCGAGACCGACATGGACGGCGAGGGCCGCACCGCCTACCTGGTGATGGAACTCATCAACGGCGAACCCCTGAACTCGGTTATCAAGCGCACCGGACGGCTCTCGCTGCGGCATGCCCTGGACATGCTCGAGCAGACCGGCCGGGCGCTGCAGGTGGCCCACGCCGCCGGGCTGGTGCATCGCGACGTCAAACCCGGCAACATCCTCATCACGCCGACCGGCCAGGTGAAGCTCACCGACTTCGGCATCGCCAAGGCCGTCGATGCCGCCCCGGTCACCCAGACCGGCATGGTGATGGGCACGGCGCAGTACATCGCGCCGGAGCAGGCGCTCGGTGAGGACGCCACGGCGGCCAGCGACGTGTACTCGCTGGGAGTCGTCGGCTACGAAGCGGTTTCGGGCAAGCGGCCCTTCACCGGCGACGGCGCGCTGACCGTCGCGATGAAGCACATCAAGGAGACCCCGGCGCCGCTGCCCGCCGACCTGCCGCCGAACGTGCGCGAGCTGATCGAGATCACCCTGGTCAAGAATCCGGGGATGCGGTATCGCACCGGCGGCCAGTTCGCCGACGCGGTGGCCGCGGTGCGTTCCGGCCGCCGCCCGCCCCGCCCGAACTCCGCGCCCACGATCAAGGCCACGCCGGCCGCCATTCCCAGCACCAGTCCCCGACGACCGGTCGCCGAGGTCCGGCCCGCCACCACGGCGCGGCCCCGTCCGAGTACCGCCCACCGGCCGCCGCCGCCGGCCCGACGTACCTTCAGCTCGGGTCAGCGGGCGCTGCTGTGGGCCGCCGGTGTTTTGGGAGCGCTGGCCATCATCAGCGCGATCCTGATCGTGCTGGCCGACCGGGAGCGGCGCTCGAACACCCCGGTTGAGCAGACCGTCACCGACACCGTCGCGCCCCAGCCCGCCGCACCGGCGACGCCGTCGGGGTGGACGGGGGACACTTCCGGCGTGACCGTCGTTCCCGCCGGCCTCCCCGTGGCGTCGCCACCGGACGGCCTTCAGCTGACCTCTGACGGTGAGGGCCCGCGATGACCACGCCGCACCACCTTTCGGACCGCTACGAGCTGGGGGAGATCCTCGGTTTCGGCGGCATGTCCGAGGTGCACCTGGCACGCGATCTGCGGCTGCACCGTGACGTCGCCGTGAAGGTGCTGCGTGCCGATCTTGCGCGTGACCCGAGCTTCTATCTGCGGTTCCGCCGCGAGGCGCAGAACGCCGCCGCACTGAACCATCCCGCGATCGTCGCGGTCTACGACACCGGCGAGGCGGTCACTCCCAGCGGGCCGCTGCCCTACATCGTCATGGAGTACGTCGACGGCGTGACGCTGCGCGACATCGTCCACAACGACGGGCCGATGCCGCCGCGGCGGGCTCTGGAGGTCATCGCCGACGCCTGCCAGGCGCTGAACTTCAGCCACCAGCACGGCATCATCCACCGCGACGTCAAGCCGGCCAACATCATGATCTCCAAGACCGGCGCGGTGAAGGTGATGGACTTCGGCATCGCCCGGGCTATCGCCGACACCGGCAACCCGGTCACCCAGACCGCGGCCGTCATCGGCACCGCGCAGTACCTTTCGCCCGAGCAGGCCCGCGGCGAGCGGGTCGACGCCCGCTCGGATGTGTACTCGCTGGGCTGTGTCCTCTACGAAATCCTGACCGGCCAACCACCTTTCGTCGGCGACACTCCGGTGTCGGTGGCCTATCAGCACGTCCGCGAAGACCCCGTTCCGCCGTCGCACAAACATCCGGGGATCTCTCCGGAACTCGACGCGGTGGTGCTCAAGGCGCTGGCCAAGAACCCCGACAACCGCTACCAGAGCGCTGCGGAGATGCGCGCGGATCTGGTTCGGGTGCACAGCGGGGAGAAGCCGGAGGCGCCCAAGGTGTTGACCCCGGCCGAGCGGACGCTGATGATGGCCTCGGGGCGCTCGGGCTCGCGCGCCGATGCCGCAGCACCGGTCGCTTACGACTATGACGGCCCACCGCGGCGTTCGATAGGACGCTGGCTGATCGCCCTGGCCGTGCTGTCGATCCTGACCGTGGTGGTCGCGGTGGCGATCAACCTCGGCGGCGGCAAGCCGCGTGCGGTGCAGGTGCCCGACGTCCGCGGTCAGGTGTCCGCGGACGCGATCGCCGCCCTGCAGAACAAGGGCTTCAAGATCCGCACGCAGCAGAAGCCCGACAGCACGGTGCCGCCGGATCACGTGATCAGCACCGAACCGGCGGGCAACGCCTCGGCCAATGCCGGAGACGAGATCCTGATCAATGTCTCCACCGGGCCCGAACAGCGCGAGGTTCCCGACGTGACGGGACTGAGCTACGCCGACGCGGTCAAGAAACTGACCGCCGCCGGTTTCGGCAAGTTCAAGCAGTCCGAGGCGGCGTCGACGGTGGCTCAGAAGGACAAGGTGCTCAACACCAATCCGCCGGCGAATCAGACCCTACCGATCACCAACGAGATCACCCTGTTCATCGGCACCGGCCCCGTCACCCGCAGCCTGCCCGACGTGGTGGGCCAGACCTCCGACGTGGCCACCAAAAACCTCAACACCCTCGGGTTCCAGACCATCCTGACCGCGCCGGTCGACAGCAGTGCCCCGGCGGGGCAGGTGCTGGGGATCGATCCGCCGGCAGGCACGGACTCGCCGTTGGACACCCCGATCACGCTCAAGGTCTCCAAGGCCAACCAGTTCGTGATGCCCAACCTCATCGGCCAGTTCTGGGTCGATGCCGAGCCGAACCTGCGGGCGCTCGGCTGGACCGGCGTGCTGGTCAAGGGCCCGGACGTGCCGAACAGCGGTCAGCGGACCAACGCCGTGGTGACCCAGAACCCGGCACCCGGCGCCGGGGTGAACTTCAACGGATCGGTGACGCTGAGCTTCGCGAACTAGCAGTCGGGGCGACGATCAAGCGGCGTCAGCCGCGATCAGGAGCACGACCATCAGGTCCAGTCGGGCGACGATCAAGCAGCATCAGCCGCGATCAGGAGCACGACCATCAGCGGGACGAGCCCGCCGTGGCGTGCCGGACGGTGTCGGCGACTTCCTGTTCCAGCCGGCGGACCAGCGACTCCTGTGGAGCCTCGCCGCAGTAGCCCAGCCAGTTGGCGAGCATCCGGTGACCACCCTCGGTGAGGATCGACTCAGGATGGAACTGCACCCCGTGAATGGGTAGGTCGATGTGGCGTACGGCCATGATCACCCCGCCGCGCGTGCGCGCGGTGACCTCCAATTCGGGCGGTACGGTCTGCGGCAGGATGGTCAGCGAGTGGTAGCGAGTCGCGGTGAATGGATCCGGAAGGCCCTGCAGGACACCGACATTAGTGTGGAAGACGGTGCTGGTCTTGCCGTGCAGCAGCTCCGGCGCCCGATCCACCGTCGCCCCGAACGCGACCCCGATGGCCTGGTGTCCGAGGCACACGCCGAGCAGCGGGGTTCGGGCGGCGGCGCAGGCCCGGACCACCCCGATCGAAGCCCCGGCCCGCTCCGGTGTGCCGGGGCCCGGGCTCAGCAGAACGCCGTCGAAATCCCCGGCCGCCGCGGCGATCTCGGCGTCACCCGCCAGCCGGTCGTCATCGTTGCGCCAGACCTCGGCGTCGACTCCGAGCTGGCCCAGGTACTGAACCAGGTTGAAGACGAAGCTGTCGTAATTGTCGACGACCAACACACGCACGCCGACAGGCTACCGCCCGCACCGGCGCGCTCAGTAGCCCAGCGGACCGGCCGGCTGTGCGTAGCGCACGCTCAGCGGCCCGGTGTAGCCGGGCACCTCGATGTCGGGGCCGGGCTGCTCGCTGTAGCCGAGGCCGAAGCGGATCACGTACTGCTTGTACAACCGCACCAGCGGGGCGGTGGCCAACGCGGCCTGCATCGCCGCGGCGTCGCCGAGCGCGGTGATCGTGTACGGCGGGCTGTAGGTCCGGCCGTTGAGCAGCAGCGTGTTGCCAACACAGCGGGGTGCCGAGGTGGCGATGATGCGCTGGTCCTGCATGGCGACCGCCTCCGCGCCCGCGCTCCACAGAGCGTTTAGTACGGCGTCGATGTCCTGCTGGTGCACCACCAGGTCGTCGGGGGAGGCGTCCCGGGGAAAGCGACCCTGCGCGTCGCGGGAGGCGTCGGTGAGCGTCACGGTCAGGCCCGGTCCGTGGACCGATTCGGTGCCGGCCTCGGGAGCCATCGCGGCGATCCGCCGCTGCATCGCCGCCAACGCGGTGCCGGCCCGCGCGCCGTGATTGCTGTCGATCCGGGCGGCCAGCGCCTCGCGTTCGCCGTCGAGGCGGTCGACCGAGGCCTGCGCGTCGTGCACCAGGTCGACCAGCCGGGGGGAGTCACTGCCGCGGATGTCCCTACCCCTGGAAACACCGTGGGTGGCGGCCAGCAACAGCCCGGCGGCCAGGCATACTGCGGGAACACCGAAGCGCCACGGCGATCGGCGCCGGGCCGGATCGCGCTCCGGGTCCGGACTTTCCTGGTCGAGGCGTCGCTGGGTTGATATGAGTTGAGGTAGTCCTTCACAAACGCCTCCGGGGGTGTCAGGAAGGGATTGTCAAAGATTCCTTTCGAGGACCTGAGCGTTTGGCGCGCTCAGGATTCTCCTGGCACGCCCCGGAGGTGTTGTTGTGTCTGTGCAAACCGCTCCAGTCACGTCTTCCACGATCGTTGTTGCTGTCGATGTCGGCAAGACCTCGGCGATGGTGTCGGTCACCGACGATGCTCGACAGCGTTTGATGAGCCCGGTTGAGTTCCCGATGACCCGCTCGGGTCTGGGTGCGGCGACTGAGCGCGTTCTGGCCGTGGCGCCGTCAGGTTCCCAGTTCAAGGTGGGTGTGGAAGCGGCCGGCCACTATCACCGACCGGTGGTGGATTACCGGTGGCCGCCCGACTGGAAGGTGGTCGAGCTCAATCCCGCTCATGTCGCCGAGCAGCGCCGGGTCATGGGCCGGCGGCGGGTGAAGACCGACGGGATTGATCTGGAGGCGATCACTGAGTTGATGCTGGCCGGTCGTGGCCGGGTGATCGGCCAGCGTGAGGTGCTCATCGGCGAGTTGGCGGCGTGGGCCCAGCATCGGTCACGGCGGGTCGCTACCCGCACGGCGACGAAGAATCAGCTGCTGGGCCAGCTTGATCGGGCGTTTCCCGGGCTGACGTTGGCGTTACCCGATGTGTTGGGCACCAAGATCGGGCGGCTGGTCGCCAACGAGTTCGCCGACCCGGCGCGGTTGGCGACGCTGGGCGTGAATCGGTTGATCCGCTTCGCCGCCGCTCGCGAGGTCCAGTTGCGCCGCCCGGTCGCTGAGCGCCTGGTCGTCGCGGCCAAGGAGGCCTTACCGACCCGCGACGCCGTGGTGGCCCGCCGGGTCCTGGCCACGGACATGTGTTTGATGGCCGACCTGGACGCTCAAGTCGCCGCCGCCGAGACCGAGCTGGCCCGGCTGTTGCCGTTGAGCCCATTTGACACCCTGACATCGGTGCCGGGCTGGGGTGTGGTCCGTGTCTCCAATTACGCTGCCGCCCTTGGTGATCCGATGCGGTGGCCAGGATCGAAGCAGATCTACCGCGCATCGGGACTCTCACCGATGCAGTACGAGTCCGCGGGCAAACGCCGGGATGGATCGATCAGCCGCGAGGGCAGCGTGGCGCTACGCCGGGCGTTGATCGACCTCGGTATGGGGTTGTGGATGACCGATCCGGCGGCCAAGTCCTACGCCCAGGGCCTCAGGGATCGCGGCAAACGCGGCGGCGTGATCGCCTGCGCACTGGCGCACCGCGCCACCCGCATCGCCCACGCCCTGGTCCGCGACCACACCGTCTACGACTCCACCCGCTGGACCTGAAACTACCGATCCCGTACCCGGCCGAGAAAGGAGCAATCGCCTCCCGCGCACTTCACAACCCCCGTCCGCAATGCAACGCTGAACAGCGGGACGAAGGGCCGGATCAGATGCCGCCTGGGTTATGGCGGACCCTCGGGTTACGCCGCTACTAACTTGGCACCCGGCCCTTCGCCTCCATGGCAGCCCGAACGACGCCAGATGACCCCCCACCACGAGGTCGCATAGGTCAACGTGGGCGCCCGGCACCCGCCCACATCCGCAGCGCAACGCCGATCGCATAGCACCACCGCAAACACCCCGAACCCCGGATGCCGATCCGCTATGCCGAACCTGGCCCTTGACACGACCAACAGCCAGTTAGT
>WBZU01000113.1_pt1 | contig 82029 bp, 72 predicted proteins | sample 5204311 | NCBI WGS metagenome assembly WBZU01 (sample SAMN12344359, study PRJNA552823) | activated sludge metagenome | biome: Activated sludge suspended growth; feature: Nitrification reactor; material: Wastewater; isolation source: activated sludge from nitrification reactor of wastewater...
ATGCACGAGGTCGGCCAGACCGGCCAAAGACCTACACTTGTCCACAGCCGGCACGCATGCTGCCGGCTTCCATCCCCGGGTCAAAATTCGGTCGGCACGGTGGGTCAGAATTCAATCGGCGCCGACATTGCTGGGCGAAGAGCCGTGACGCCCTCGGCCGGCGCGGCCGCCGACGACTTGCCGGACGTGAACGTCTGGCTGGCGTTGAGCGTGCCCGAGCACGTGCATCACAGCGCCGCGCTCGCCTGGTGGCAGCAGGGCGCCGGTCCGAAGTGCTGCTTCAACCGCGTCACGATGCTCGGCCTGGTCAGGCTGCTGGCGCAACCGCGTGTGATGGGCGCCGGCGCACTGGGCGCGTCGGCGGCGTTGGCCGTCTGGCAGCGCTGGATCGCCCTGCCGGAAGTGGCGCTGCACCCCGAGCCGGCCGGGCTCGATGCGGTGTTGGCGTCGTTGGTGCGGGCAGACCTGCCGCCGCGCCTGCTGACCGACGCCTACCTGGCGGCCTTTGCCATCCGCGCCGGGTTGCGGCTGGTGAGCTTCGACGCCGATTTCGCCCGCTTCCACGGCCTTCCATGGTTGCGGCTGAAGGCCGACGCGACGGCTTGAGCTCGTCTGGACGCGCCTGGCCTTCACAGCACTGCCGGCCGCCGTCGAAGAAGCAGCCCCTGGGTGAGCACGGCCACGGCCAGCTTGTCGTCGGCCGTCATATACGCGCCAGTTCGATGCCTTGCTCCCGCGCAGCCGCGACCACCGCGCGCCCATCGTGCTGGTCCCGAAGCGTCATCAACACGTCGATGCGCCGCTCCTCGAGCAGCCGGTACAACCGCGCTGTGAAGCGCGTCCGGCGCTCCACGGCTTCTTCGGCAGACAACGGCCCCGGAAGTTCGACGAGCAAGTCGATGTCTCCGCCGCGGCGCTTGTCATCCACGCGCGAGCCGAACAGCAGCACGCGGGCGCCGGCAGGGAGGGTTTCGCGGCTCGCGCTCTCGACCGCGCGCCTTTCGACGGCAGACAACCTCATGCCGGCAGAGTATATGGCTCGGTACCCAGGGGCCGCGCGGCTGCTCGGCATCTCCGGAACGAGGTCGAGCTCTCACCCCACTGCGGTGCGAAAGTGCCAGGCCGCGGCTGGCGTGTCTGCCCAGCGCAAATGGCGCCGCAACGTGGACACCGGTGCACGCCGCTGTTGTCCGCGTTCACGCTGAAGCTTTGTCCGGGATCGGCCTGGAACACTGTCCGCGGTCGTCCGGAACACCATCCGGCATCGGCACGCGCATTCCAGGCAAGATTCAGATCTTTCGGGTCAGGCACGATGGATCGTGGAGCAGTCATGCAAAGCTGGCAAATGCAGACCGCGCCGCGCTACTCCAGCGCCTGTGCACGCACCATGTTGGCGTACAGACCGCCCTGTGCCATCAAGTCATCGTGCCGGCCCGACTCCAGCACGCGGCCGTCGGCCAGCACGTAGATCCAGTCGGCCGTGCGCACGGTGCTCAGGCGGTGGGCGATCAGGATGAGCGTCTTTTCGCCATGCCACTTCTCGATCGACTGCTGGACCACGCGTTCGGATTCCGTGTCCAGCGCGGATGTCGCCTCGTCGAACACCCAGACCCTGGCGTTCTTGTACAGGGCCCGCGCAATCGCCAAGCGCTGGCGTTGCCCGCCGCTCAGCCGGCTGCCGTTGGTGCCGATCGGCGCTTCGATGCCCTCGGGCTGCGCCTGGACGAAGTCCCACAAGTTGGCCGCACGCAGCGCAGCCTCGACGCGCGCAGGATCCTTGGGCTGCGCATAGGTCACGTTGTCCGCGATCGGGCCGTCGAACAACACGATGTCCTGTGACACCACCGCGAACTGGCGGCGCAGCGACGACTTGCGGATGTCTTGCACGTCGACGCCATCCAACGTGATCACCCCCTCGCAGGGCGCGACGAATCCGAGCATCGAATTGACCACCGTCGACTTGCCGGAGCCGGATGGGCCGACCAGCGCGATCGTCTTCCCCGCAGCGATGTCGATCCGCAACCCATCGAGCGCGTTGTGCGTGCTCTCGGGATACTGAACCCGCACGCCGTCGAACTTCAGCTCGCCGCGCAAGCTGCCGGGGTCGAGCTCGCGCGTGCCGGTATCGCGCTCGGGCGGCGTGTCCATCAAGCCGAAGCAGGCTTGGGCGCCGACCAGCCCATTGACGATCGGCTGGGTGACGTCGGTCAGGTGGCGCATCGGGGCGATGGCCATGATCAGGGCCGTGATGAAGGCGACGAATTCGCCGACCGTCGCCGAACCTTGATTGGCCTGGTACAGCGCCAGGGTCACGATCAGCGCAATGCCGACGCTGGACACGACCTGCGTCATCGGGGTCATCGATGCCGCTGCGGCGACGTTGCGCATGTGCAGCCGCTGCAGGCGCTTGGCCTCTTCGAAGAACCGCTGCCGCTCGAAATCCTCCGCGTCGAAGGTGCGCACCACCCGCCACCCGCGGCTCACGTCGTCGACGATCCCCACCAGCCGCATCTGCGTATCCCACACCCGCCCGGCCGCACGCAGCGCGCGGCGCTGCACGTTGCGCACGATGTAGATCATCGCGGGGATCGTTGCCAGCGAGAGCGCCGTCAGTTGCCAGTTGAGATACAGCAGGTAGCCGATCATCGCGATCAAGGTCGTGCCGTCCCGCAACAACGTCGTCAGCGCGCCGCCCAGCGCCTGCGTCGCGTTCTGCGGATCGTTGATGACGCGCGAAGCCACGACGCCCGGGCTCATCGTGCTGTAGAGGCTCGCGTCCGCCCGCATGACCGAGCGCAGGATGTCGGTGCGCAGCGCAAGCACCGCCTTCGACGTCGACCAGTTCAGCAAGTAGGCGCCGCCAAAGCTCAGGCTCCCGCGCAGCAGGAACAGGCCGATGATCAGGACCGGCACGAGCCAGATGGAGAAGCCCATGTCGGGCTTGAAGCCCGTGTCGAAGAGCCGCTTGAGCAGCATCGGCAGCAGTGGGTCCACCGCTGCGGAGAGCATGAAGCAAGCCACGCTCAGGATCAGGCCCCACCGGTGGGGACGGATGTAGCCGGAGAGCCTCGAGGCGGCTTGCTTGAATGTCATGTAGGCACGGAGCCCGGTGCTCGTGTTCGCCCCCCTGCGGGGCATCAGGATCTGACCGAATCCGGGTCAGGCGGGAACGCCGCGCATTGTGCATGTCGCGGCAATGCCTCCCGTTCCCTGCCGGGGGAGCGCGGCCACCCGTGGCCGCAGGTAGAGTCCCGACCCGGGCCGGCAAGTCGGCACATGAACCACGCGGGGGCGCTTCCCATGTCAACAAACCCCGGCTGCGATAGGCACCGACGGGCCATCGCCCCTGTTCCCCAAGGTGCTGCGGGTCTCCCGGCCGAATGGCCGGGCCCGACCTGCCGCACGATCGGGCAGCCGCCGCCCGCGGCGCCGTCAGGCGGTGCACGCGGTGCCGCGCGGCCGGCAAAGCCTTGACGGCGACTGCGCAGCGCCGGGAGTCGCGAGTGGACAACCGTGCGGCCACACCCGCGCCCTTGGTGTCGGTCGCGCTGTGCACCTACAACGGCGGCCCTTACCTGGAGGAACAGCTCGCATCGCTGCGCGCGCAAACATGGCGGCGGATCGAGATCGTCGCGGTCGACGATGCATCGACCGACGCCAGCTGGGACATCCTGCAACGCGCCGCGGCATCGATGCCGGCCTTGCGCATCCACCGCAACGAGCGCAATCTCGGGTTCGTTGCCAACTTCGAGCGCGCCATGGCGCTGTGCAGGGGCGACTTGATCGCGCCCTGCGATCAGGACGACATCTGGCTGCCGACGAAGCTCGAGACGCTCGTCAACGCGATCGGATCTCACACCCTCGCCTATTGCGATTCCGCGATCGTCGACCAGGATGGCCGCCCCCTGGGTGTGCGTGTCTCAGACCGGATCAGGATGGTCCAAGGCAGCGATCCGCTGCCCTTCACGTTCTGGAACTGCATCTCGGGCCACGCCATGTTGTTCCGCCGCGATCTGCTTGCGCGTGCCCTGCCGATCCCGCACGCCCGTTACCACGATTGGTGGATCGCCTTCGTTGCCGCGAGCCTGGGGGCGATCGTCTACGTCGACGAGCCGCTGGTGGCCTATCGGCAGCATGCACGATCTCAGACCGACTTCATCCTCCTGCGCGCGCAGCGCATCGACCGCGTGGCCAAGTGGCAGGTGCACGTCGATTGGCTGCGCACCCTGTCGGGCCTGCCCAGCCCCCACCAGGCTGCGTTCCAGCGGCTGCATGAGCTGGCGTCGGCCCGGCTGCACCAGTGGTTCTGTGTCGAGTGGGTGCGCTTGCTCCATGCGCATGCCGGCCGATTGATGGCGATGAACCGCCGCGAATCGTTCGGACGCTTCGCCTTCAAGCAGTTCTTCGGCGTCCAATGGCGGCGCTTCGGCACCCGCCGCCTTCGCTGACAATCGCGGCCGAACCATCGACTACTGCATGGGCGCCCCCGACGCCGCACTCCCGACCGCCTCCGTACTGGTCAGCAGCTACAACTACCGCGACCACGTGGTGAATGCGGTTCAGTCCGCGCTGTCCCAGACGGTGGAGCCGCTGGACGTCGTCGTCGTCGACGATGGGTCGACGGATGGCTCGTGGGAAGCGCTGCAGGCGTCTTTCGGCCGCCATCATCAGGTCCAGCTGGTCCGGCAGGTGCACGCCGGCCAGATGGCGGCCTGGGTCACGGGCCTGCCGCTGCTGCGCGGCGAGGTGGTGGCCTTGCTCGATTCGGACGACGAATGGCGTCCGGACTACCTGGAGCACATGCTGGCCATCTACCGCTCGTTGCCCTCCGTCGACTACGTCTACTGCAATGTCGAGAAGTTCGGCGCTGCGCACGGGTTGATGCTGAGCAATCGGCGCCATCGCAGGAGCCGGGACCTGGGCCTGTCCAGGTTGCTCGGGGCCTTCGTCAACCGGTGGCAAGGCGTGGCCAGTTCCGGCAACACGCTGCGCCAGCCGCTGCTGCGGCAGATCCTGTCGCTGCCGCGCGAACAGGTGGCGATGTGGCAGACGCGGCCCGACGACTGCCTCTTCTACGGCAGCGACATCCTGGGCGCGCACAAGTACTACCTGGCGCGGCCGCTCGCCCGCCATCGCGAGCACGCGAACAACGCGTTGCAGGCATTCCGGAACGCGCCCATCAGGACCGCCCAGTACGCATTTCGCGTGCAACTCATGTTGGCCCACTACCGCCAGCTGGCGGGCTTCTCCGATCACTGGCTGAAGATGGCCAAGCACGAATTCCGCACCAAGCCGCAGCCCACGCTCTCCGAGTGGTGGATCTACACCGGGCTCGCCATGCGCGCGCCTTCGCGCTTGAGCGCCCGGCTGAACCAGGCCGGCGGCATCCTCGGGCACTACCTCCGGTCGCTCGCGTGAAGCGGGTCCATTTCGTCAGCGGCGGCTTCGCGGGCGCGACCAGTGTCGCCATCGAGTTGGTTCGCGCCGCGCAAGCTTCCGGGTCTTCACAGGCCGTGCTTGTGCTGCGGCGCAAGCGGACCACGCAAGCTTGCCGCGTCGAGGCCTTGCGCAGCCAAGGGCTGCACGTCGAAGTGGTTCCCGGCTGGTCGCACGTCGCCACCATACTGGCCCTGGCACGGCTGTGCCGGTGCCTGCGGCCCGAGGTGCTGATCGCGCATGGATTTCCGGAGCACATCTTGGGGCGGTGGGCGGGGCTCTTGGCGGCGGTGCCTCACCTCGTGCAGGTGGAACACAACACCCGCGAGCGCTACACCGTCTGGCGCCTGGCCCAGGCTCGCTGGCTGGCCCGCTTTACCGACCGGATCGTCGGTGTCTCCGAGGACGTCAAGGGCGTCCTGCTGTCCTTGGGCATGCCGGCAGAGAAGATCGTTGTCATTCCCAACGGCATCAACCTCGAGCGATTCGACCGCGCCGACGAGCATCCCTTCGAGGGCCGCGAACCCGGGATCGTGATGGCCGCGCGGTACGCGAGGCAGAAAGACCATGCCACCTTGCTGCATGCCATGCATCGGTTGCGTTCGGAGGGCCTGAAGCCGCCGCTGCTGCTGGTGGGTGCGGGCGGGAACCGGCACGAGCGCGCGGCCCGGGAGCTTTGCAGGGGGCTGGGGCTGGACGACCAGGTGCGATTCCTGGGCCATGTCGACGATTTGCCCGCCTTGCTGATGCGCAACCGCATCGCCGTGCTCTCCAGCCACTACGAGGGCTTCGGGTTGTCGCTGGCGGAAGGCATGGCGGCCGGGTGCGCGGCCGTCGGCACCAGCGTTCCAGGCATACGCACGTTGATCCAGGATGGCGTCAACGGACTGCTCGTGGCGCACGCAGATCCCGCTTCGCTGGCCGCGGCCATCAAGCGGCTTCTGCTCGATCAGTCCTTCGCGCGCGATCTGGCGAACGCCGGCCGCCGGCATGCATGGTCGGAGTTCCGGCGCGAGACCATGCTCGCACGCTACGAACAGATGCTGGGCCAGTGCTGCGACCGAATTGCGGCCTCTCCACCCGACTGATAGACCTTCGCCGCGCAGGTGACACAGACGCCAACTTTGCATGATCCGGCACTTTCGTCGACACGTCGTGCTGCGGATGACGCCACTGGAGCGCGAATTGACCCCTTCTTGATTGATGGTTGATTGACATGACTGCATCGGCGATGACCTACAGCACGGCAGTGATCGTCCCTGTTTACAAGCAGAGTCAGTATCTGGCCGAAGCTGTGGCGTGTGCATTGCAAGATTCTGAGAGTCAAATATTTGTCGTCAGTGACGGCTGCCCGCACGACTTGACCCGCGAGATGCTGCGGCTCTTGTCACTGGCGCATCCGGATCGCGTTTTTGCGGTTCATCAACCGAACATCGGCCTGTCGGGCGCGCGCAATACCGGCATCCGCCTCGCGCTGTCCATCAACCCCGAAGTCGAGTTCATCTATCCGCTCGACGCCGACAACAAACTGCGTGACGGAACGCTGGCCCGGTTTCGTGCACTGATGGAAGCATGTCCAGACGCGACATGGGTGTACCCAGATCTAGAGGCCTTTGGAAGCCGATCCGATGTCTGGTCTCCACCGCCGTTCTCCAGAATTCGCCAGATTTTTCAGAATCAGTGCGACGCCGGCAGCCTGATCAGGGCGGGTGTTTTTTCGAAAGGCTTCACTTTCGACGAAACAATGCGTGAAGGTTTGGAGGACTTCGATTTCTTTTCAAGGCTGACATTAGCGGGCTATATAGGGGTAAGGGCTGGTCTTGTTGGTTTTCAGTATCGTGTCAAGCCAGTGTCCATGTTGACCGAGGCCAACAAGATAACCGAGTCAATCGTCCGAAGGATGCACCGGAAGAACGGTATCCCCAGTCGAAATCATGATCTTCTTGAATTGGAGAACCTGGATCGCCCGCGGTTCCTATTTATTGACGCCCATGATGGCACCCGGCGCATGGCTACAAACCTGCGGCCTTCTTGGTCGACTTTTCCGTCAGCGACACTATCCGAAACCGCCTCATTCCTTGTCTTGCACGCCACGATCGCTCCCGAATTGCTTGGCCACCTTCGGCTGCTGGCCGGCATCATGTTCACCATGCAGGAACGGGTAGCGCCATACCACGCGGTCGGGTTGCGACTCGTGCGCGCGGAGTCGGACGACCTGATTGAGTTGGTGGAGATCGGCCGAAGTGAGAACTCAAGGTCCGTTGATGATTGGGGAATTGTCATGTCTCAAGGGATCACTGGGGTGGACAACTATTTAGTCCCTAACCATATCGCAGTCGGACTAGAACTACGCGTCGGCAGAAGCCACTTGACAGAGGAGACATGCTTCCAACTGATGCGAACGGGCCTACGAATTGGATCGACACCCCGTTTAGGCCAGATCCCGCCGCTGAGAATCGAAGCGGGAAAGCCCCCGGGAGACATCGGGCCCTTCATCAAACGCATGCCGTGGGCCAAACAATCATCACAACGACGCTCAGTCGTTTTCGCGGTGCCGTGGCTGGGATTAGGGGGTGTCGACGCCTGCGTTCTGGAACTGGCTCGGGAACTGGCATCTGCAAACTTTGCCGTGGGCCTGGTGATCACCGATCAGCCCCGAATTTCGATACCCCCGTTCCAGTTGACGGGGTTCTCATCGGTATCGTGGGTACTGCCTGGCTCCGACCACAGCCGACGCATGCACGAGTTTGTCGCCGCCATTGCCCATGCCGATGCGGTCGTCAATGCGCACTCCGGCCTGTGCTACGACACCTTTACCCAATTCGGTCCGGAACTGAGTACGCAACATCTCGCCTATCTGCATGTCCTTGACCTCGATGCCACGGGGCATCCCGTCGGCTGGCCCATTACGGCGGCACAGAGTGTGGGTACAGTCGATTACTTTCTTTCGATTTCACGCCAAATGGCGGATATATTGGAATCGATGGACGTGCCATCAGCGAAGATTTGCTTGCTGCCGAATGCACCGATTGTGCGGCATCTGTCCCGGGAGGCTGTACAGAGCCGTGATCTCGACGGCCCGCTGCGCGTGCTCTACGCCGGCCGACTTGACCACCAGAAGGGAATCGAGCGGCTCGCCGAGGTTGTGCGTCGCACGCCGGAAGCGACAGCCAATTTCCGGATCATGGGCAGCGCCGTGATGGGTGGACCGTTGGAACACGATTTGGCGGTACTGCGCCCCTATCTCGAGCCGTCGACCCACGATCTGGGTACGCTGAGCCGCGCCTACGGCGGGGCCGACGTGATGCTGCTACCCAGCCGCTGGGAGGGAGTCCCACTCGCCATTCTGGATGCGATGGCGTCTGGCTGCGTCGTCGTAGCGACGGATGTTGGCGCAGTTTCCGAAGTCGTGCGGGACGGCGAGAACGGCTGTCTTATCCCCGACGGCACGGACGCGGAGATCGCGGACGCCATCATACGCAAACTGGCGTGGCTCGCGACGCATCGTTCCGAGCTTGTTCGGATGCGAGACCGCGCCTGGGCCGATTCCCAGGGCAGGACATGGAAAGACACAGCAAGACTTCTGCAGGAGTTGCTCGATCGTGCCGTTGTTCATTGACCGACAAGATATCCACCGTCTGGCGCAGGCGCGCCATCTGCTGTTCATGGTCGGCAGCTACGACGGCAATCCGAACATGGGTGACGTTCTGCAGCTGGCCGGCGCCGTTGGAGCGCTCGCAGCGCTCACCAAGTTCGTTACTCCGGTGATCCTGATCGAGGCAGAGCGGTATGACTCGCATCGCGCGATCTGCGGATGCCACCCCGACGTGTTCGCCGATGCCGTCATTCTTGCCTATTCGGACAAGAAATCGACGCCATTGGGCGAGCTTGAGATCCTGCCCCATCTTGCGGCTGCAGTCCCGGTTGCGATGTATCTTTACGGTGGAGGCTATGCGAACCGCTGGTGGAGCCAGCGTAAGGCCGAGCTTGCTGACGCTGTTTCGGACTGGCTGGCGGAAACAGGTCGGGCCAGCGAAGCGATGCCGGTGCTGGCAACCGGGATTCAGGCTGATGAGTCGCTGCTTGACGGGGACCAGGCCCTGTTGCGCTGGCTCCGCCGTGCGGTACTTCTGCGCATGCGAGATCCGCTGAGCGTCGAGAAGCTCGCGGCGGCTCTCCCGCAAGCCGTTGTTGGGGTTGACGATGCGCTGCACTTGATTTTGTCCCGCTTCGCAATGTCGCCTCGGGCCGCCTTCGAGAAGGGTAGCTTTCGCCTAGGGGCGCATCTGAACGCGAACTACTACTCGACTCAGGACGCGGATCGGCTCGCGGAGCGAATCGCCGAATTGGCACAAGAGATTTCGACGCATCGCGCTGCTGCCGTAACCGTGGTGCCGATCCTCGCGTATGAAGGCGGCGAAATCCGCGAGTCCGAGCGCATCGTGCATCTGTCGGCACGTTTCGCTGAAAAAGGGATTGGGCTTGGCCAACGCATTGACCTCTCGCGAGGCGACCGTCTGGAAGATCTTGCGTCCGTGCACGCGCTGGTGAGTTGTTCTTATCATGTGGCAATGGCGGCCTGTGTTGCTGGAATCCCAACCGTCCTTGCCGCCGAGAATGCGTACTACAGTCAGAAGGTCCTGGGCCTACATCAATGGTTTGGCCGGGATTTGCTCCGCGTGATGACACCCGCGGAAGATCCAGCCGCAACGGGGCTTGCCAGCTTTCTCACTGCCGGCGAAGCGTATGACCGCGGAGAGCGGAACTGGCGGTTGACCGTGCGGAGCGAGACCGATATGGCCGCAGCGCGCGACACTATTCTTGCGTTGACCTTGAGATCACTGACCCATGAAGTCGCGTCCCTAGCGGCCGTCAGCGTGAGTGCTCGTGCCGAAGCTTCGCGCCTACGAAGCCTTTGTGGAACCTTCCTGAACTCGCGGCCGCACATCGCTCAGCCACGCACTGAGAGCGCGGAAGGTGTCCTGCGGAATGAATTATCGAAAGCCTACCGACGGCCTTGGCGACCGCTGAAATACGCACTCTCCTACTCGCTCCTGATTTGGCTGAGCAAGTTGACGCCACCCTTGCCCCGACGAATGACAGACCGATTCAGTCGTTCGGCAGCGAAACGTAGTCCCCATCGGTTCGATGTATGAAATTTGGACGCAGTCGCAGGACTGCGTTGGCTCGAGTGCCGAACAAGGGATCGAGTGCCATATTCATAGCTCAAGGTCGCCAGATCGCGGATTCAGGTTACTGAGTCGTCTCGACCCTGTAACCCGCAGACCGGCACACTGCGCAGAAGAGCCGCTCGATCGCATGGGCGCGCGTCCCATCGGCAAGCCCGCGCTCGATGTCGAAATCATCGGCCCCGAGCCTTGTCAAGGGAGCGAACGCTTCGGGGCGGAACCAGAACATCGAACCTGCCGGGAACGAGCCGCGCCACTGCGCCAACCCAATTTCCTCGGCAAGGGCCTCGGTCAGCGCGCCGCTATAGGTGAGATTTTTCTCGGTGTGCTCAATCAGGAATCCAGCAGACACGAGGAGACCCAATGCCGCGTCCCCTTCAAAGCGTCCGATGTTCGCTTCATCGACTAGGCTGTCCAAGGCTGACCGGCGCAGTTCGTCCCCATCACTACGATACGAGGAGGCCTTTCCATGCACTTTGCATACCGCCGTGTATCCTAGTCCCGCTATCTTCTTCAACACGCGCAGGAACGGGCGGATGTCCCGCCCTCGGTTATCCACCAGTTCGACAACAGCGCTAGGGTAGTCGTGGAATACCGCTTCAGCCAATCGAAGCGACGTAACAGTAACATATAAGTCAGGACTTCGGATCTGTAGTCGGCTGATAGCGACACGCAGATCGGGCCACGTGTGTTCGTAGTGGACATGGACGACTACGGCGATCGCTGCACAGGCCGTCTTCGGATAGGCCGGATCGAGAAAACGTACACCGGCCGATGCGTAGTTGTTCATCACGGAACGGGTCGCGGCCAGATAGCCATAGCCGTATTTCTGGTCTGGCTCGAGGTGCGTACCCTCCGCCCACTCGTTCCAGGCATTCACGAAGATGAGTTTTTCATCCAGTGACAGCTTTGTATTCTTGGCGACGAACTCCGCGTTCGATGACAGCCACTGTGCGAAACGAATGACTGAAAATCGATCGAAAACAATACCATTCATGCTCTTGCGGGCCGTGTTGTCCCAGGAAAGCATCGCGGTCGGAAACACTTTATAGTCTTCGTCCCGGTGCTGAACAGCATTGGTCACGGCCTGGTCATAATCATAGATCTCACCCGAGAAGCCTGGCTCCAGGCCGTCAATATCTTCGATGATGGAATTGGAGTGCACCGTGTGCGGCGGAAACTGCATCGCCGCGTCGAAGCCGAAGGTTCGCGGGTCGCGCTGCCCGAAGGTTTGAGCACAGACGATATAGAGTCCGGAGTGGCCGAAGGAGACAGCCTGATCGCGCCAGAGCTTCAGAGTCTCTCGAAGATCGGGAATGATGTCGGCTCGATAGATTATGAACAGCGGCTTGCCGTTCACTCGGATGTAGCGCGAATCATCGAAGAACGGCCGCAGGTAGTCGAGTATGGCCCGGGAGTCCTCCGTCGAGTGCTTCTGTGCGATCAGTACATCATGCTCCTTGCCGTCCCAGCGGCGCGTCCAATTCTCATTGGCCCATATCATGCAAAATGATATATCAACCTTTGGATTTGCCAGCATTTGCTTGAGCGGATCCTCCATGAGAACCTTTCCCGCAAACCAATAGAAATAGTAGGCAAATCCGGAAATGCCATAGGAGCGAGCCAGTGCCGCCTGTTCTTCCATGACCGTCCGAACGCGGAGATCGTAGTATCCGAGATGAATCGGGCAGTGGGGTTGATAGTGCCCCTCGAACAGGGGCCTGGCCTTGCCGACATTCGTCCATTCGGTGAATCCCTTCCCCCACCATGCATCGTTCTCCTCGAACGGATGGAACTGAGGGAGATAGAAGGCAATCGCCCGCGGTACGGTTTCTATAGGTTTATGTTGACCCAGCGGAACAAAGTCTTCGGAGATTTCCGTGTACTCGACCTGCGGGATTCGGTTGTGCTGAGTTCTGCCCGGATCTTGTGTTGCGGATCTCTCGCTCCGCTTGCCCGACGCCGCGGCTCTCAGGTAGGTCTCGGGGCTGAAATCGACCGGCCAGGTCTTCAGGGGCTTGCCTTTCAGCTTTCTCAACGAATTCGACCAGTTTCTCAGCAAGCTGGTGCGACGCCACCATTTATCGTTGGCGAGCGCGCTGCCCGCACGCAGGGCGCTCCACAGGGCTGACTTGAGTTGCGCGACAAGCGAGTCCTGAGCTTCCTTTTCTCGCCGGGCGCTGCGCAGTTCGGCGACCAGCTGCGTCACGAGGGATTCCTTGGCTCGCCGATCTTCCAGAAGATGGTCGCGCTCGACCGCGAGCGATGCGCCTTGCGCGGTGCGCAGCTCGAGTTCGCGGCAGGTCTGGAGGTACTGGGCTTGCAGCACCTCCAGGTCTGCCCGGGCGTTGGCGATGACCGTTTCCGGCAGCTGGGATGGTGACGACCACGGGTTGTCGGTTTCGTCGGCTGCCGGCGGATGCGGCGAGCCAAGCAGCCCGGCGCTTCGCCTGACGACTGCGTCGTCGTTGCCCGCGACGATGCGTTCGCCGAGGAGGTTGGCCGCTGGGGCTCTCTTTCGAATCACGCACAGGGAATTGACGAACTCGATGGAGTGGATGTGGCGGAGCTGGGCCTCGTCGATGTCGACGTCGTATTCGCGGGCGAATAGGTCGAGCACACTGCGGCGCAGCGCCGGTATGCCCCAATGCTCGTGGTTGATCACGTCGGTCAGGCGCCGGAAGAACGCCATCGACGATGCGGGGTCGTGCAGGCCGCCCTTGAAGTGGGCCCAGTAGCTGCAGTGAAGGTCTTCGACGATGTAGAGCCCGTCGTCCCCGAGGCGTGCGAAGTACCGGACGAATGACCGGACGATGTCGTCGGAGCGATGCGATCCATCGTCGACGATCAGATCGAAGGCCGGGCAGATCGACGCGATCAGGCCCTCGGTGCCGTCACTGTTGGCGTCGCCCACGACCACCGCAACGCGTTGATCTGCGTAGCGGAGGCGGCCGCATTCGGGATCGATGTCGCACCCGACGATCTTCCGGGCGTTGATGAAGTACCGACTCCAGATCTCGAGCGATCCTCCGTTCTGGACGCCGATCTCGAGCAGCCGAACCGGCTGCTCCCGGTACTCGGCAAGGAGCCGGTCGTACTCGCTCAGGTACAGCGACCACTTGTCGGACACCTTGCCCTGGTGCTGTTCGTAGAGTGCTTGCAGTGACGTCATGGGATCTCGCGATCGATGCAAATTCGAGCCTGTCCGAGGCTGGCCGCAGGCGATGACGTTACATCGGCTGCGCCGCGCCCGATCGGTGACTCCGAGCCGGGTTCCGGCCTTCGCGATCCGCGCAGGGCCGCAGTCGGTCGGCTTAGGCGCCGATCTTGGCCGCCTTCCGTGGCTGACCTGGCTCCCGCTGCAAGCCGGACCCGCCACCGGGCGAAGCGCCGACACCGGCCGCGGCTCCACGAGGCGTGGCCGGTCTTGCACGCGGCTGCCATCGCAGGCTTCGTCGTCTACACCCCACTGGCGGCGAACTCGGCCACCGCGGCGCGCAGCCGCGCGCGCACCTCGGCCTCGCCTTCGGGGCCGCAGGCCGCGGCCCAGTCCAGCAGATCGCCGATCCCCTGCGCCGCGAGCGGGTCGAGCCGGGCGATGCGCAGCCGCGCGATCGCGGTGGGCACCGTCGCATCGGCATCCGCCAGCAGTTCCTCGTACAGCTTCTCGCCGGGCCGCAGCCCGGTGAACTCGATCGGGATGTCTTCGGGCGCGTGCCCGGCCAGCCGGATCAGGTCGCGCGCGAGGTCGGCGATCTTCACCGGCTCGCCCATGTCCAGCACCAGCACCTGGCCGCTCGCGCCGATCGCCGCGGCCTGCAGCACCAGCCGCGCCGCCTCGGGGATGGTCATGAAGTAGCGGATGATCTCCGGGTGGGTCACGGTCACCGGCCCGCCGCGCTCGATCTGCTCCTTGAACTTCGGGATCACGCTGCCGCTGGATCCGAGCACGTTGCCGAAGCGCACCGCGATGAAGCGCGTCGCCGGATGCCCGGCCGCCATCTGCGACACCACCAGTTCGGCGGCGCGCTTGGTGGCGCCCATCACGTTGGTCGGGTTGACCGCCTTGTCGGTGCTGATCAGCACGAAGCGCTCGGCCCCGTGCTCGGCGGCGGCCTGCGCCACGCAGTGGGTGCCGAGCGTGTTGTTGCGCAGCGCCGCCCAGGCGTTGCCCTGCTCTTCCATCAGCGGCACGTGCTTGTAGGCCGCGGCGTGGAACACGACCTGCGGGCGCCACCGGCCGAAGACGCGACGCAGGTGCTCCCGGTCCTTGACGTCGCCGATCAGCCGCACCAGCGGCAACTGCGGGAAGCGCTCACCCAGGTCCTGGTCGACGGTGTAGAGGTTGAACTCGTTCAGCTCGAGCAGCACCAGCCGCGCCGGCGCGAAGCGCGCCACCTGCCGGCACAGCTCCGAGCCGATGCTGCCGCCGGCGCCGGTGATCAGCACCGTCTTGCCGCGCAGTACGGCGCCGATGCCGGCCTCGTCGAGCTGCACCGTCTCGCGGCCGAGCAGGTCTTCGGGCTCGATGTCGCGCACGCGCGGGTGGCGCAGCTTCGGGTCGGCGAGTTCGGTGGCAGTCGGCACGGTCAGCACCGGCAGGCCGGTCGATGCCGCCAGTTCGAGCGCGCGCCGGCGCTGCGCCGGCGTGGCCGACGGCATCGCCACCACCACGTGCGTGGCCGCGCCGCGCACCGCCGGGTCGCGCACGTCGTCGAGCGTGCCCAGCACCGGTACGCCGGCGATGCGCGCGCCGCGCTTGGCCGCGTCATCGTCGAGCAGGCCGAGCACCGTCCAGCCCTGGTGATGGATGCCGGCGAGCAGCCAGCGCGCGGCGTCGCCGGCGCCGAGGATCAACGCGCGCCGGATCTCGCCGCTGCCGCCGGTGATGCGCGCGCGCGCGTGCTCGTACAGCATGCGGTAGGCGATGCGCACGACGATCGCACCCATCAGCGTGACCAGCGGGTTCAGCGCCAGCACCGCGCGCGGCACCGCGTACAGGCCGAGCCCCATGACCGCCGCCGCGCTGACGGCGCCCGCCAGCAGGCAGGCCAGCGTGAGCCGCTTGACCTCGCCGAAGCCGGTGAAGCGCCACAGGCCCTGCGGCACGCGCAGCGCCACGAAGGCCGCCAGGTAGACCGCGATCACGCCCACCAGCACGAGCCCGTCGTACCAGGGGCGCGCGCTGACCCAGCGCTCGAACCCCAGGCGGAACAGGTAGGTGATGTTCCAGCAGGCGGCCACCACCACCGCATCGACCAGCAGCGACAACGGCCTGCGGTGCGGCCGCAGCCGCGCGAGGAACAGGTCGAGCCGGTGCCAGCCGCTGCGCGCGGCCGGCTGCGGCGGCGATGCGGCGGCCCGCGGCTTGCCCATGCGGCGGTCAAGCCCGGCGGGCAGCCAGCAGGCGCAACGTGCGCCCGAGCACGCACAGGTCCGACCACAGGCCCGCATGCTCGGCATAGTCGGCGGCCAGTTGCAGCTTGCGCGGCAGGATCACCTCGACGTACTCGCGCTCGGGGTCGGCCGCGCGCGCGAGCAGCGCCGCCTCGTCGATGTACGCCAGCGCCGCCGGGCTGGTGATGCCCGGCCGCACCGACAGCACGCGGTCGCGCAGCGCCGCCGGGTAGTGCGCGACGTACTCGGGCACCTCGGGGCGCGGGCCGACCAGGCTCATGCGGCCCTCGAGCACGTCGATCAGCTGCGGCAGCTCGTCCAGCCGCGTGCGCCGCAGCCACGCGCCGGCACGGGTGATGCGCGGGTCGGCACCGATCGTGAGCGGCGGCCCGCGCCGGTCGGCATCGGCGGCCATCGTGCGGAACTTGCGGATGCGGAAGATGCGCCCGCCGCGGCCGACGCGCTCTTGCCGGTACAGCGCCGGGCCGGGCGAATCGGCGCGGATCCACAGCGCGATCGCCGCCATCGGCAGCGCCAGCAGCAGCAGCGCCAGGCTCGCGCCGGCCAGGTCGAAGGCGCGCTTGGCTGCGGCCACGCGCTGCCTCAGGCGCGCAGCGCCGTGCGCACCGCGCCGATCACGCGCTGCACGTCGGCGTCGGTCATGCGCGTGTAGATCGGCAGGCTCGCGGTGCGCTCGAAGGCGCGCTGGCTGTGCGGGAACTGCGCCGGCTCGAGGCAGTAGCGGTCGCGCCAGTAGGGCTGCAGGTGCAGCGGGATGTAGTGCACGCTCGCGCCGATGCCGGCGGCGAACAGCCGCTCGATGAACGCATCGCGCGCCACCGGCGCGGCGTCGGCCAGGCGGATCGCGTACAGGTGCCACGCGTGCGCCTGGCCTGCGGGCGCGCGCGGCGGCGTCAGCAGCGGCAGCCCGGCAAAGGCTTCGTCGTAGCGCTCGGCGATCGCCTGGCGCTGCTGCTGGAAGCGCCACGCCTTCTTCAGCTGCTGCAGCCCGAGCGCGGCGGCGATGTCGGTCAGGTTGTACTTGAAGCCGGGCGCGACGATCTCGTAGTACCAGCTCGGTACCTTGGCGGTGAAGCGGTCGAAGGCGTCGCGGTTCATGCCGTGCAGGCGCATCACGCGCGCGCGCCTGGCCAGCGCCGCATCGCGCGTGACCAGCATGCCGCCTTCGCCGGTGGTGATCGTCTTGTTGGCGTAGAAGCTGAACACCGCGGCGTCGCTGGCGAGCGTGCCGACGAGTGCGCCGCCGCAGCTGGCGGGCAGCGCGTGCGCGGCGTCCTCGACCACCTTCAGGGCGTGGCGCTGCGCGATCGCCACGATCGCCGCCATGTCGGCGGCGAGGCCCGCGTAGTGCACCGGGATGATCGCCCGGGTACGCGGCCCGATTGCCGCCTCGACCGCCTGCGGGTCGAGGTTCAGCGTCGCCGGGTCGATGTCGACCAGCCGCACGTCGGCGCCGAGGTAGCGCACCACCTCGGCCGTCGCGGTGAAGGTGTGGGTGGTGGTGATGACCTCGTCGCCCGGGCCGATGCCCAGCGCCTCGAGCGCCAGGTGCAGCCCGGCAGTGGCCGAGTTGACGGCGACGCAGTGCAGCGCATCGGCGCGCGCGTGCCCGTCGGCGGCGAGGAACGCGGCGAACTCGGCCTCGAAGCGCTTGGCCTTCGGGCCGGTGGTGATCCAGCCCGAGCGCAGCGTGTCGACGACTTCGGCGATCTCCTCGTCGCCGATCTCGGGCAGCGCGAAGGGCAAGAAGGGTGGAGAAGTCAAGACGACAGACCGACCGAGGGGATGGCGGATTCTACGGATCGGCCTCGTTCACAATTTCATCCCGGAAGCGCATGCCGTGAGTCTGCCCATGCCGAAGCTCAGCCTGCACGACTATCTCGCATGGGAGAACGAGCAGCCCACGCGACACGAATACCACCGCGGCAGCGTGCTGCCGATGGCCGACGTGCGACGGATCGAAGGGTGTGTCGTCGTCAACCTCACACGCAGACTGGGCACCATCCTCGCGGATTCGGGCTGCCAAGTGTTCGCGACCAGCATGAAGGTCCAGATCGCCGACGACACGATCCTGTATCCCGACATCTTCGTCACCTGCGACAAGGCCGACCTCGCCACCGACATGATCTTCCGCGCGCCGGTGCTGGTGATCGAAGTGCTCTCGCCTTCGACGCAGGCCTACGACCGCAGCCGGAAGTTCGCGCTCTATCGCCGCCTCGAGTCGCTGAAGGAATACGTGCTGGTCGATCCCGACACCCGCCGCGTCGAGGCGCTTCGCCGCAGCGCCGACGGCCAGTGGGTGTTCCACGACATGAGCGAAGACGACGCGCTGGCGCTGCCCTGCCTGGGCTTCGCCGTCCCGCTGGCGCAGGTCTTCGACGGCGTCGACCCGCCCGCCGGCTGAAGCGCGCTTCAGCCCCGGTTCAAGTCTGGATGGGCCCCGCTTCGGCCCAGGTTCAACGCTTCGCCGGCCGGGCCGGCCCATGGGCGCATCGCGCCGGCATACGGCCGGCGGCACTTACTGCAACGCCTCGACGAAGCGCCGCGCCAGCACCGGCCAGGCGTGATGCGCGAGCACGTAGGCGCGCCCGCGCTCGCCCATCGCACGGCGTTCGGCCGCGGGCAGTGCCGCGAGCCGGCGCAGGCCTTCGGCCACCGCGGCCGGATCCTCGGGCGCCACCGTCAGGCCGCAGCCCGCGTCGGCCACCGGATCGTTGCCGGCCTGCACTGAATGCAGCACGGCGCAGCCGGCCATCAGGTAGTCCATCAGCTTGTTCGGCGCGATGCCGAAGCGGTAGATCGGCACGCGCTGCCAGCCGATGTAGGCGATGTCGATCGCGCCGAGCAGCGCCGGGATCTGCGCCTTCGGGATCGGCGGCAGCAGTTGCACCTGCTGCAAGCCTTCGGCGGCGATGCGCCGCGCCAGCGCCGCGCGCTCGTGGCCGTCGCCGACCAGCACGAAGCCGATCGCGTCGCCGGTGAGCGCCTTCGCCGCATCGAGCAGCACGCCGAGCGCGTTGGGCGCGCCCATCGAGCCGGCATAGCCGACGACCGTGCGGCCGGCCGCACGGTGCCCGGCGATCGCCGCGGCCACGTCGGCGCGCAGCGGCTCGGGCGGGCGCTGCCAGTCCTCGGGCGCGATGCCGTTGGGCACGATCGTGAGCTTGCGCAGGTCGAGCCCGTGCGCCGCCATGTGCGCGTGCACCTTGGGCAGCATCGACACCACCACGTCGGCATCGCGATAGGCTGCGTCCTCGGCCGCCTGGCACAGCCGGATGAACGGGTGCCGGGGCGACATGCCCGACAGCTCGATCGGCGACAGCGGCCACAGGTCGTGCACCTCGTAGACCAGCTTCGCGCGCGCAAGGCGGGCGATCCGGCGCGCGACCCAGATGTCCATCGGGTAGGTGCTCGACGCGATCACCGCGTCGGGGCGGAATTCGGCCGCGAGCCGCGGCGCCTGGCGCCACAGCTGCGCCAGGAAGCGCCAGATGTTGCGCACCCGGCCCACGCCGTTGCCCTGGTAGGGCGGCGTGGGCAGCCAGCGGTACTTGATGCCGTCGATGGTCTCGTCGCCGGCCTCGGGCTGGCGGGCGCGCACATGCGAGAAGGTCGCGCCGACGATCAGCACGCGGTGGCCCATGCGCACCCACTCGCGCGCCAGGCAGTAGGGCCGGTACTCCATGCCCAGCGCCGGGCTGCCGGCGTAGTGGTTGACGAGCAGCAGGTTCATCAATCGCCCTGCAGCGCGTGCAGCCGCGCGACGAAGCGCTCGACCGCCGGCGCGAACATCGCGTGCGCGGCGACCCAGCCGTGGTTGGCGCGCGCGATCGCGCCGGCGCGCGCCGCCAGTGCGTCCAGCGCCGCCGGCGCCGGCAGACGGCCGGCGGCGACGATCAGGCCGTTGTCGCCGCTGCGCACCAGCTCGCGGTTGGCCGGCAGGTCCGACAGCAGCGGGATGCAGCCGTGCGCCATCGCCTCGAGCACCGACACCGACACCGAGTCGCTCTCGGGCAGGCTGAGGTACCAGCGCGCCGCGGCGTAGCAGGCCGCCTGCGCCTGCGCATCGAGCCGGCCGACGAAGCGCACGCGCGCCTCCAGCCCGGCCGCGCGCACCTGCGCCTGCAGCGCGCCCCGCAGCGAGCCGTCGTTGGCCACCACCAGCTCGGCCTGCGGCCACGCGTGCGCGATCGCCGCGAAGGCGTCGAGCACGCGCTGCGGCGCGTAGATCGGCTCCAGGCCACGGTTGGCGAAGCACAACTGCGGCTGCTTCGCGTGCAGCGCATCGGCCAGCGGCGGCAGTTCCTCCAGCCCGAAGGGAAACACCATGACCTCGGCCGCGCCGAGTGCGCGCATGCGCTCGGCCATGTGCTGCGAATCGCTGGTGCACATCGCGCATTCGCGCAGCACGCGCATGGTCAACCGGCGCAGCGCGGCGCTGCGCTGCGGCGCGACCAGGATGTCGCTGCCCCAGGCCGAGCCGGCGATGCGCGCCGGCAGCCGCGCCAGCGCGCGCGCGAGCCACGCCAGCGTGCCGTGCGAGGTCAGGTAGTGCGCGTGCAGCCAGTCGGGCCGCACCTGGCGCAGCCACATCGCAACCCGCGGCAGGTGGCGCAGCAGCGCCGCGTTGCCGCCCTGGTGCGCCGGCCGGGTGTGCAGCGCGAGCCGCCGCTGCGGCGGCACGAGCGCATCGAAGCCGGGCAGGAAGCCGCGCGACGACAGCGCGTACAGCTCCACCCGGGAGCTCAGCGCGCGCGCCCACTTCAGCAGGTGCGGGCTGTCGCCGTCGCCGATCAGCACGAGCCTCATCGCGCGGGCGGCGGCTCGGGTGGTGGCGCCGGCGGCGGCGCTTGCGGCGGCGCGGGCGGTGCTTCGGCAGGCAGCACGGGCGGCGCTGCGGCAGGCAGCACGGGCGGCGCTGCGGCAGGCAGCACGGGCGGCGCTGCGGCCGCGGGCAGCGCACCGGCCCAGGCCTCGTACAGCGCTCGCAGCTCGGGGTGGCGCTCGAGCCAGTGCGCGTCGGCGCTGCGCGCGTCGCCCACCACCTGCGCCGGGTTGCCGGCGAGCACCGCGAAGTCGGGGAAGCGCCCGCGCACCACGCTGCCGGCGCGCACCAGCGTGCCGCGGCCGAGCACGCTGCCGGCCTCGATCACGCTGTGCGGCCCGACGAAGCTGTAGGCGCCGATCGCCACCGGCGCCGCCACCCAGCCGGGGCGCGGCCCGGCCCAGTCGGCGAAGCGGCGCCCGAGCAGCCGCTGCGCGCGGTGCGACGCGTGGCTGACGATGCTCGCATGGTGGGTGATCTGCACGCCCTCGCCGATCTCGACGCCGGCACTGGCCTCGATGAAGTTGAAGGGGCCGATGTAGACATGGTCGCCGAGCCTCAGCCGGCCTTCGTGCTCGATGCAGGTGCTCGGCGCGATCCGCGTCATCGGCAGCCAGCGCCCCTGCGAGCGCTCGCCGAAGACCATCCGGTGCCACAGCAGCCGCGCCAGCCGGCGGCGCACGCGGTTGATGGCGGCGCGCAACGCCAGTGCCGGCGTGGCACGGGTGGGCGAAGGCTGCGGCCGCGTCATCGCCCGCCAGTATCCGCCGGCGCCGCCAGCGGCCAGCGCGCGAGCTTCCAGAAGTACAGGCCGAAGTACGCCGTGGTCGCGATCGACACCGCCCAGCCCGCCATCGCCAGCCGGCCGCTGGCCAGGCCCAGCAGCAGTGCGCCGATGAAGGCCGCCTGCCCCGCCAGCGCCAGCTTCAGCGCCCAGCGCTGCGCCTGCCACGCCATCGTGACCACCGCCAGCGGCGACGCGACGAAGTGCACGCCGATGTACAGGGCCAGCGCCTGCGCCAGATCGCCGGCTTGGCGCCACGGCTCGCCGAAGACCCAGGCGAAGGCCGGCGGCGCCCACAGCCACAACGCCAGCACCAGCGGCGCCGCCAGCAGCGCGAGCGTGGCCATCGCGCGCCGCACCAGCGCGCGCGCGCCGGCGGTCACGCCGGGGCCCTGCGCGGCCAGCTGCGGGTACAGCGCCTGCGACAGCGCGCCGCCGATCAGCGCCGCCGGCGCCTTCAGGTAGCGCATCGCCACGCCCCACATGCCGGCGCCGCCGGCGCCGACGGTGGCGGCGATCAGCGCCATCGTCAGCGTGTCCTGCAGCGCGCCCATGAACGCATGCGGCGTGTTCAGCAGCGGGAACTCGCGGTGGCGCCGCGCCACCGCGCGCAGTTCGCCCGCGCCGATCGGCGCGCCCGCCGCGCCCGCCCCGCCTGCATCGGGCCGCGGCAGGCCCAGCGCCGCGACCGCAGCGCCGGCGGCGGCGATCGGCGCGGCAATCAGCCCGTGCACGCCCGCCTGCCACACGCCCGCCAGCGCCTGCAGCAGCGCGCCGCCGCCGTGCTGCAGCACGCGCGCCAGGGCGAGTGCGCGAAAGCGCTGCGCCCGCGTGGCCAGCAGCGACGCGAGCGACAGCGCGCCGAGCACGGCCACCGCCGCCGGCAGCCACAGCGCCCAGCGCGCGCCGGCCGCGGCCCACCAGGCGAGCGCCGCCGCCAGGCTCAGCACGGTCACGGCCGCGAGCACGCGCAGGCCGAGCGCGCGCAGCAGCGCGGCTTCGCGCGCATCGGTGGCGATCGGCAGCGCGAACTCGTAGCGCGCGCAGGCGACCACCGCCAGGTTCGCTGCGACGGCCGCGAACAGGTGGTACTGGCCGAACTGCGCGGGCGTGTACAGCCGCGTCAGCCAGGGCCCCAGCAGCAGCGGCAGCACCTGCGCCAGCGCGCCGCCGGCCAGCAGCGTCAGCGTCGGGCGCAGCAGGCCGGCAGCGCGCACCCCTGCACGCCCGCAGGTCAGGCGGCGGACCGCGCGGCCGCGACGGCCGCCGCGAGCGCGGCGACCACGCGCTCCTGCTCGTCCTCGCCCAGGTCGGCGCTCATCGGCAGGCTGAGCACCCGCTGCGCGGCGGCGATGCTGTGCGGGTGCGCCCGCGGGTCGTGCCCGGCGGCGAAGGCCGGCTGGTGGTGCAGCGGCTTCGGATAGTGCACCGCGGTCGGGATGCCGGCGGCCTGCAGCGCCTGCTGCACGCGGCCGCGCTCGTCGACGAGCACGGTGTACTGCGCCCACGCGCAGCCGCGCCCGGGCCGCAGCGCAAGCGGCTGCACCGGCGCGCCGCCGGCGTCGATCAGCCGCGCGTAGCGTTCGGCCAGCGCCCGGCGGCGCGCGACTTCCCAGTCGAAGCGCTCGAGCTTGGCGAGCACCACCGCGCACTGCAGCGTGTCCATGCGCCCGCCGACGCCGACGCGGGTGTGGTGGTAGCGGCCGCTCTGGCCGTGCACGCGGATCTCGCGCGCCGCCTGCGCGAGTGCGTCGTCGCCGGTGAACAGCGCGCCGCCGTCGCCGTAGCAGCCCAGCGGCTTGCTCGGGAAGAAGCTGGTGCAGCCGATGGTGGCGAGGCCGCAGCTCGGCCGGCCTTGGTAGGTGGCGCCGAAGCTCTGCGCCGCGTCCTCGACCACCACCAGGCCGTGGCGTGCGGCGACGGCGTTGATCGCGTCCATATCGGCGACCTGGCCGTACAGGCTGACCGGCAGGATCGCCTTCGTTCGCGGCGTGATCGCGGCCTCGACCCGCGCCGCGTCGATCAGGCAGGTGTCGGGCTCGATATCGACATAGACCGGCACGCCGCCGAGCAGCACGATCACCTCGGCGGTGGCGGCAAAGCTGAAGGGCGTCGTGATCACCTCGTCGCCGGGCTTCAAGTCGAGCGCCAGCAGCGCGATCAGCAGCGCCTCGGTGCCGCTGGCGACCGCCACGCAGTGCTTCGTGCCCGCACGCGCGGCGAGCGCGGCTTCCATCTCGGCGACCTCGGGGCCCATGATGTACTGGCCGTGGTCGAGCACGCGCCGGATGCGAGCGTCGATCGAGGTCTGCAGCGCCGCGTACTGCGCCTTCAGGTTCGTGAACTGCATCGTCATGCGAGCCGCGTCAAGGTGTCGCCGTCGAGCCGGTAGCGCTCGCCGGTGGCCGGGCACGCGGCTTCGCCCTGCCCCGCGGCCGGCAGCGCCAGGCGCTCGCCGTGGCGGCTCATCCAGCCGATCCTGCGCGCCGGCACGCCGACCACGAGCGCGTAGGCGGGCACGTCGCGGCTGACGAGCGCGCCGGCGCCGACGAAGGCGTGTTCGCCGATCGTGGTGCCGCACACGACGGTGCAGTTGGCGCCCAGCGTCGCGCCGCGCCGCACCAGCGTGCGCCGGTATTCGTGCTTGCGCGGCACCGCCGCGCGCGGGTTGAGGACGTTGGTGAACACCATGCTCGGGCCGCAGAACACCTCGTCCTCGAGCGTGACCGCGTCGTAGACCGACACCTGGTTCTGCACCTTGACGTCGCTGCCGATGACGACGTCGTTACCCACGTACACGCCCTGGCCGAAGGAGCAGCGCGCGCCGATGCGCGCGCCGGCGCTGATGTGCGCGAAGTGCCAGACGCGGCAGCCGTCGCCGAGCACGGCGCCGGCATCGACGATCGCCGACGGGTGGATCGTGACGGCCATCGCCCGCGCTGCCTCGGCGGCCTCAATACGCCAGCGGCAGGCTGACGCGCCGGCCGTCGCGCGCCGACAGGTACATCGCGATCAGCAGCTCGAGCGACTTCAGCCCTTCGCGGCCGTCGATCTCGGGCTCGCCGCCTTCGCGCAGCGCGCGGATCACGCCTTCGTAGTACAGCGGGTGGCCGAAGCCGTAGACCGAGGTGGTGTGGTAGCTGGCCTCGTCGACCTGCGCGTCCATCGGGTCGGGCTCGGCGAACTGCCAATGCTCGATCCGGTTGACGGCGACGCCGCCCACGCGCGCGCTGCCGCGCTCGCCCAGGATCGTGATCGAGCCTTCCAGGTTCTTCGGCCAGGTCAGCATCGTCACGTTGACGGTGCCCATCGCGCCGTTGCGCCACTTCAGCGCGGCCACGCCGGTGTCTTCGACCTCGATCGCGCGCGCCAGCGTGCCGGTGTAGGCCATCACGCTTTCCACCGGGCCGATCAGCCAGTCGAGCAGGTCGACGTAGTGGCTCGCCTGGTTCATGAAGGCGCCGCCGTCGAACTCCCAGGTGCCGCGCCAGTCGGCGCTGTCGTAGTAGCTCTGCGGCCGCGTCCAGAACACGTTGACGCCGACGCTGTAGATGCGGCCGAAGCGGCCCTGGGTGACCGCCTGCTTCAGCAGCTGCAGCGTGCGGTTGCGGCGGTTCTGCTTGACCACGAACAGGCGCACGCCGGCGGCGTCGCACTCGCGCACCATCGCCAGGCCGTCGCTCCAGCGCGTGGCCATCGGCTTCTCGGTCATCACGTCCAGGCCGGCACGCGCCGCTTCGATCACCTGCTGCGGGTGCAGCCCGCTGGGCGTGCACAGCACCGCGCAGTCGGCCTGGGTGCCGGCGAGCATCGCGCCCAGCGACGCGAAGCCCTGCGCGCCGGTGGCGGCCACGGCGGCGGCGCAGGCGGCGGCGTCGGGGTCGCAGACCGCGACCAGCTCGGCCTCGGCCTGATGCTGCGCGATCGCCGCGAAGTGGCTGCGCGCGATCCGCCCGCAGCCGGCCAGCGCGAAGCGCAGCTTGCGGCCGCGGATCGGGGGGCGGGGGGCGTGCATCAGCCCGGCAGCGCGCTTCGCATGGCGCGCGATTATCGCCGAGCCCCCCGCCGGCGGCCCCGCCGCGCGCAGCGCGCCGCCTGGGAGCCGCCTCCTAGAATTGCCGCCTCCCCGACTGCGGCGCCACGATGAGCACCCTCCCCCCCGACGATGCGGCCAGCGGCGCCGCCGACGCCAACCAGCTCGTCGCCGAACGGCGCGAGAAGCTCGCCGCGCTGCGCCGCCGCGGCGTGGCCTTCCCCAACGATTTCAAGCCGCGCCACCACGCGGCCGACCTGCACCACCGCCACGGCCAGGTGCCCAACGACGAGTTGGAGCCGCAGGCGCTGGCGGTGTCGGTGGCCGGCCGCATGATGCTCAAGCGGGTGATGGGCAAGGCCTGCTTCGCGACGCTGCAGGACGTGACCGGCCGCATCCAGCTGTACGTCACGCAGGACGAGGTCGGGCCCGACCTGCTGGCCGACTTCAAGCACTGGGACCTGGGCGACATCGTCGGCTGCGAAGGCCTGCTCTTTCGCACCCGCACCGGCGAGCTGAGCATCCGCGCCACCACGGTGCGGCTGCTGACCAAGAGCCTGCGCCCGCTGCCCGACAAGTTCCACGGCATGACCGACCAGGAGCAGAAGTACCGGCAGCGCTACGTCGACCTGATGATGGACGAGGCCGCGCGCGCGCGCTTCGTCGCGCGCAGCAAGGCGATCGCGTCGATCCGCAGCCACATGGTCGAGCACGGCTTCCTCGAGGTCGAGACGCCGATGCTGCACCCCATACCCGGCGGCGCCAACGCCAAGCCCTTCGTCACCCACCACAACGCGCTCGACCAGAGCATGTACCTGCGCATCGCGCCCGAGCTGTACCTGAAGCGGCTGCTGGTCGGCGGCTTCGAGCGCGTGTTCGAGATCAACCGCAGCTTCCGCAACGAGGGGATCAGCGTCCGCCACAACCCCGAGTTCACGATGATGGAGTTCTACGCGGCCTACTGGACGCACCACGACCTGATGGACTTCACCGAAGGCCTGCTGCGCCAGGCCGCGCGCGCGGCCACCGGCAGCGCCAGCCTGCACTACGCCGGCCGGCCGGTGCACCTGGACCAGCCCTTCGCGCGCCTGACGGTGCGCGACGCGCTGGTCGCCCACGCGGGCCTGAGTGCCGCCGAGGCGGCGGACGCCGCACTGATCCACGCGCGCCTGAAGGCGCTGGGCGAGGAGCCGCCCGCGCACTGGAGCCTGGCGGAGCTGCAGTTCGGCCTGTTCGAGGCGGTGGTCGAGGCCCAGCTGTGGCAGCCGACCTTCATCATCGACTACCCGGTCGAGGTGTCGCCGCTGGCGCGTGCATCCGACGCCGACCCCAGCGTCACCGAGCGCTTCGAGCTGTTCGTGACCGGCCGCGAGATGGCCAACGGCTTCTCCGAACTCAACGACGCCGAGGACCAGGCAGCGCGCTTCCTCGCGCAGGCGCAGGCCAAGGAGGCCGGCGACGAGGAGGCGATGCACTACGACGCCGACTTCATCCGCGCGCTCGAGTACGGCATGCCGCCGGCCGGCGGCTGCGGCGTGGGCATCGACCGGCTGGTGATGCTGCTGACCGACAGCCCGAGCATCCGCGACGTGCTGCTGTTCCCGGCGCTCAAGCGCGAAGCCTGATTGCCGGCGCCGCGATGCAGGCCCGCATCGACTCGCTCGCGCTGATCGAGGCCAGCGTGTGGCGCGAACTGCAGCGCGCCTGCGCCGAGCAGGACCACGCGTGGCACGCGCTGGCGCTGGCCACCGCCGGCAACGGCGGCTGCGCCGATGCGCGCACCGTGGTGCTGCGCGAAGTCGACGCCGCGGCGCGCACGCTGCGCATCTACACCGATGCACGCTCGGCCAAGGTCGCGCAGATCGGCGCGCAGCCGCTGGGCACGCTGCTCGCGTGGTCGCCGCAGCTGGGCTGGCAGCTGCGCCTGCGCGTGCGCCTGGCCGTGACGACCGACGGGCCGGAAGCCGCGTCGCGCTGGGCGCGGCTGAAGCTCACGCCGGCCGCGCACGACTACCTGGCGCCGCTGCCGCCGGGCAGCCCGATCGACGCGCGCTTCCAGCCCGAGCGTGCGCCGCGCGCGCACTTCGCGCTGATCAGCGCGCAGGTGCAGCAGTTCGACTGGCTCGAGCTGCACGCCGACGGCCACCGCCGCGCCGGCTTCGGGCCCGACGGCGCGCAGTGGCTGCAGCCCTGAGTAACCGCCGGCCGCTGCCATCCGAATGGCCACCAGGCGAGTCATCATCAACGCGGACGATTTCGGCTGGTCGGACGGCACGACCGAGGGCATCCTGCGCGCCCACCACGGCGGCGTGGTGAGTTCCACCTCGATCGCGGCCAACATGCCCGCCGCCGCGGCGGCCGTGCGCCGGCTGGCCGAGGCGCCCCGCCTGGGCGTGGGCGTGCACCTGAACGCGTCGCAGGGCCCGCCCTTGAGCCCGGCCGGCGCCGCGCTGGCCGGGCCGCAAGGCCTGATGGACCGCTCGGCTGCCGGCGTCGTCCTCGCCTGCTTCGCGCGGCCGCGGCTGGTCGACGCCGTCGAGCAGGAATTCGACGCGCAGATCCGCTGGGTGCTCGACCACGGCATCCGCCCCACGCACCTCGACACCCACCGGCACGCGCACGCCTACGCGCCGATCTGCGGCCGGGTGGCGGCGCTGGCGCAGCGCTACCGCATCCGGTTCGTGCGCCGTTACGGCGAGCGCCTGCCGGGCGGCGGCTGGCCCGCGGCGCCGGCGAAGCAGCGCGCCATCGCCCGCGCCTTGCAACTGCTGGGCGGGCGCAACGCCGCGCGCTGGCCGGCGCTGCACGGCACCCAGGGCGTCTGGGGTGTCGCCCACACGGGCCGGATCGACGCCCGCTGGCTGCTGCTGGCCGCCGAACGCCTGCCGCCCGGCGTGACGGAGATCATGACCCACCCCGGCCTGCCCGAAGGCCTGGCCGCCGGCCAGACGCGGCTGCTCGAGAGCCGCCGCGCGGAACTCGACGCCTTGTGCGACCCGGCGGTGCGCAGCGCCTTCGCCGGCCCTGACCTGGAGCTCGTCCACTATGGAAACCTCTGAGCAATCCGCCGCCCGCGAAGCCGCCGGCAGCGCGCCCACGACCTACAGCGTGGTCGTGCCGATCTTCAACGAGCGCGACAGCATCGAGGAGCTCTACGCGCGGATCGTCGCGGTGATGACCCGCGAGGCGCGGCCCTTCGAGATCGTGTTCGTCAGCGACGGCAGCCGCGACGGATCGGACGAGCTGCTCGAGCAGATCGCCCAGGCCGACGCGCGCGTGGTGTACCTGCGCCTGCGCCGCAACTTCGGCCAGGCGACCGCGCTCCAGGCAGGCTTCGACCACGCCGGCGGCGACGTGTTCATCTGCATGGACGGCGACCTGCAGCACGACCCCGACGAGATCCCGCTGTTCCTCGCCAAGATCGACGAAGGCTTCGACATCGTGTCGGGCTGGCGGGTGAGCCGCTCCGACCACCTGATCAGCCGGCGCCTGCCGTCGCGCGTGGCGAACTGGCTGCTGGCGAAGGCGTCGGGCGTCGCGCTGCACGACTTCGGCACGACCTTCAAGGCCTACCGGCGCGAAGTCCTGCAGGACGTGCGGATCTACGGCGACATGCACCGCTTCATTCCGGTGATCTGCGCGCGGCTCGGGGCGACGATCGCCGAGGTGCCGATCTCCAACGTGCCGCGCGCGTTCGGCACCAGCAACTACGGCATCGGGCGGACCTTCCGCGTGGCGATGGACATCCTGACGATGCGCTTCATGACGGCGTACGTGACGCGGCCGCTGCACTTCTTCGGCAAGTGGGGGCTCGTCGGCGGCGTGGCCGGCATCAGCATCCTGCTGGGCCTGTTCCTGCTCAAGATCTTCAGCGGCGTTCCGATGGAGCAGCACGGCCCGCTGATGGAACTGGGCTCGCTGCTGAGCGTGATGGGCGTGATGATGCTGGCGACCGGGTTGCTCGGCGAGTTCATGGCCAGGATCTACTTCGACAATTCCGGCGCGCGGACCTACGCCATCCGCACGGCCATCCGCAGCGGCCGGCGCTTGCCGCCGCCCGCGAGGTTGCCGATCAAGCCGGGCTGGGGGGACGAGAGCGGCCATGCCTGACGCGCCGGCCCCGGCGGGGCAAGCGGCGCCGGCAGGCCGCGCCGCGCCGTCCGACCCCGCCGGCCGGCACCTGCTGCTGCTGGTCGCGGTCTGCGCGCTGCTGTTTCTGCCCGGCGCCGCCGGCCTGCCGCTCACCGACCCGGAGGAATCCCGCTGCGCGCAGATCGTGCGCGAGATGTTCCGCTCCGGCGACTGGCTGATGCCGCATCTCTTCGGCAAGCCCTACTTCGACAAGCCGGCGCCGTTCTTCTGGCTCGCCGCCGCCGGCGAATGGCTCACCGGCAGCGCCGCGCTGGGCGGGCGCGCGGTGGCGGCATTGGCGGGCCTGGCGGCCGTGCTCACCACCTGGCTGCTGGGCCGGCGGATCTTCGGCGCCACGGCCGGCCTGGCGGCGGGGCTCGCGCTGGCGACCTCGCTGCAGTTCTGGTACATGGCGCGCTGGTACCGGATGGACATGCCCTTCGCCGCGGCGATGTGGGCGGCCATCGCCTGGTTCTGGTGGTGCGAGCGGCGCGACGGCGCCGCAGCGGTGCCGCGCTGGGTGGCCTGGTGCGGCTTCTACCTGTTCGGCGCGCTCGCCACGCTGTTCAAGGGGCCCGCGGGGCTGGGGCTGCCGGTGCTGGTGGTCGGCGGCTGGCTGCTGCTGAGCGGCCAACCCCGCCGCATCGCCGAATTCTTCGATGTGCGCGGCATCGCGGTCTACCTGCTGGTTGTCTTGCCGTGGTACGTGGCCGTCAGCCTGGAGGTGCCGGCCTATGCGTACCAGTTCCTGTTCCGCCAGAACCTGATGCGCTTCGGCAGCGCGGAGTTCGGCCACACCTGGCCGGGCATCCTGTTCGTGCCGATCCTGCTGTTCGGGCTGCTTCCGTGGACGGTCTACCTGCTGCCCGCGGTGCTGCGCCTGGCGCCGCGCCGCTGGTCGGCCCGCGCCGAGCGGCCGCTCGTGCTCGGGCTGTGGCTGGCGGCGATCATCCCGCTGGCCTTCTTCGCCTTCAGCAAGACCAAGATCGTCGGCTACATCCTGCCGTGCTTCCCCCCGCTCGCCGTGCTGGTGGGCGCAGTCGTCGGCAATTGGATCGACCGGGGCGCCGACGACCGCCTGACCCGCCTGGCGGCACCGGCGCTCGTCGCGGCGCAGATCCTGCTGTGGGCGGCGGCAGCGGCGGTCGGCATCCGTCTCGCAGGCACCGGCGCGTGGGTCGCCATTGCCGCTGCGGCCTGTGCGGCCGCAGCCGGGATGATGGTGCGCAGCCTCGCGCGGCAGCGTCGCCGGGCCTTCTTCGCGTGGGCGGCGGCCGGGTTCGTCGGGCTGCTGCTGTTCGTGGCGGCCTATCCGGCACGCGCCGTTTACGAACAGATGAGCACGCGCTCGCTGGCAGCGGCGGTTCCGGCTGCCGATCGCGCCGGCGACGACTTCGTGATGTGGCCGAAGGCCCCGATCTCGTTCGCCTACTACCTCGACCTGCCCGATCCGCTGCGCCTGCATCGCATCGGCCGGGACGACCTGCAGCAGGTCGCCGGCATGCTGTGCGGCACGGGCGGCGTCTACGTGCTGGTCACCGGCGAAGGCCGCCTGCGCGAACTCGACGCGCAATGCCCGGGCCGGGTCCGCGTGGCCGCGCGCAGCGGCGACCGGTGGCTGGTCTCCAACCACGCGCTGGGCACGCCGGCCCGCTCCGAAGCCGCCGGCGCGGCGCGCGAGTAGGCGGTGCAGTTCGACGGCAACGGCGGCGTCGTCTGCATGAGCGCGTCGGTCGACGCGACGGGCGCCTGCTTCACGAACGTCAGCGCCCCAACGGCAGCGGCGCGTCGGGCGGGATCGGGCAGGCGTAGGGCTTGCCGCCGCGCCGCCCGTTCAGTTCCTCCCGCGCCTGCGCCAGCAGCGCCGGCTCTTCGAACAGCCGGATCGCGGTCGAGCTCATCGCCTTGGCCGCATGCCGCATGCCGGCGCGCGCGATCGCGGTCTTGCCCTGCGACACCATCTGCCACGAGTGGAAGGGCGTGCCGAACGCGTAGCACGCCACCCAGCACTGCGCGGTCGGCGTGACCCAGCTCACGTCGCCGACGTCGGTGGAGCCGTACAGCAGATCGGTGCGCCCCGGGCGGAACTCGGCCACGCCGTCGAACACCGCGCCGCCGCCGCGCAGCGCGCCGCCGAGCGAGCGGCCGGCCGCGGCGATGTCGCCTTCGCTCAGCGTGCCCTGGTGGCGCCCGGCCTCGTCGCGGCCGCCGTCGTCGAGCTGCAGCGGCCCGAGCTGCACCAGCGCGTCGTGCATCACGCCGTTCAGCGCGTCGTTGAGCAGCGTGTTCGAGCAGGCCTTGTCGAAGCGGATCTCCATCGTGCAGCCGCTCATCAGCGCCGCGCCGCGCGCGATGTCGCACACCCGCGCGTACAGCTCGGCCGCGTCGTCGTTGCGCGGCGCGCGCACCAGGTACAGCACCTCGGCGTTGGCCTGCACCACGTTCGGCGACAGGCCGCCGCTGTCGGTGATCGCGTAGTGCACGCGCGCATCGGGCGGCATGTGCTCGCGCAGGTAGTTGACGCCGACGTTCATCAGCTCCACCGCGTCGAGCGCGCTGCGCCCCAGGTGCGGCGCATTGGCCGCGTGCGCGGCGCGGCCGCGAAAGGCGAATCGCGCCTGGATGTTGGCCAGCGACGACTGATCCATCACGCCGGTGTGGCTGCCCGGGTGCCAGGTGAGCGCGGCGTCCAGGTCGTCAAACACGCCGGCACGCGCCATGAAGGTCTTGCCCGAACCGCCTTCCTCGGCCGGGCAGCCGTAGAAGCGCACCCGGCCCGGCAGGCCGCGCTCGCGCAGGTGCTGCGCCAGCGCCAGTGCCGCCAGGTGCGAAGCCGCGCCCAGCAGGTGGTGGCCGCAGCCGTGGCCGTTGGCACCGGGGCTGTCGGCCGAGGGCATGCACTGCAGCGCGCCGCACTGCTGGTTCAGCCCCGACAGCGCGTCGTATTCGCCGAGCAGCCCGATCACCGGGCCGCCTTCGCCCGCCTCGGCGACGAAGGCGGTGGGGATGCCGGCCAGGTCGCGCGTCACGCGGAATCCGGCCGCCGCCAGCGCGTCGGCATGCAGCGCCGCCGACTCGCGCTCGGCGTAGCGCAGTTCCGCCAGGTCCCAGATGCGATCGGCCAGCGCTTCCAGGCGCGGCGCCTCGCGGTCGACGAAGCGCAAGAACAGGTCGTGGGTGCCCATGTCATTCGACCTTGATGTCGGCGCGCTTGGCGACGGCGCGGTTGCGTTCGAGCTGCGCGTCGATCTGCGCACGGAACTCGGCGCTGCCGGTGCCCGTCGGAATCGCGCCGATCGCCGTCAGCCGGGCCTGCAGTTCCGGCGTCTTCAGCGCCGCCTGCGCGGCGTCCCTCAGCTTGTCGGCCACCTCGGGCGGCGTCTTGGCGGGAATCACGATGCCGAACCAGCTCTTGCCGATCTCGTTCAGTTCGGCATGCCCCAGCTCCTTGAAGGTCGGCACGTTCGGCAGCTCCGGCAGGCGCTGGTCGGCCACGACCGCCAGCGGCTTGAGCTTGCCCGCCTTCACGTGCGGCAGCACCGACGGCGCCTGGTCGAGCATCCAGGGCATCAGCCCCGAGATCACGTCGGTCTGCGCCGCACCCATGCCCTTGTACGGCACCGGCACGATCTTGGCGCCGATCGCATCGGCGAAGGCCTCGATGAACAGATGGCCGAGGCTGCCGATGCCGGGCACCGGGGTGCTCGCACCTGCGGGCTGCTTCTTGATCTCCGCGACCAGGCCCTGGAAATCCTTGACCGGCAGCGACGGGTTTGCGACCAGGATCGACGGGATCGACACCAGGTTGATCAGCGGCAGCAACTGCTTGTTCGACGCCGCCGCCTTGTCGAAGAATACCGGGTTGACCGCCATCGTGCTGACGGTGGCCATGCCGATGGTGTAGCCGTCGGGCCGCGCGCGCGCCACCGCGTCGGTGCCGAGCATGCCGCCGGCGCCGGCGCGGTTGTCGACGATGATGGTCTGCCCGAGGCGCTTGCCCATGTGCTCGCCCACCAGGCGGGCGACGACGTCGGTCGAGCCGCCGGCGGCGAAGGGCACGATCAGCGTGATCGGCTTGCTCGGGAACGCGGGCTGCGCCTGCGCCGCGAGGGCGGCGAAGCCGAGGGCGATCGCGCACAATCGGCGCGCCGGGGCGGTGGGCATGCGGAACATGCAGTCTCCTGTGAATCGTTGGCGGGTGGGTGCCGCAGACTCTAGCGGGCAGCGCCCGCGCCGACCAACTGCCTTTGGCCCCGAGCTATCCGCTTGGTCGATGGGTCGTGCGGCATGAGCGCGCCGGGCCGCTCCCAAGCGCTCATACCGGAACGCGCAGGCGCGGAGGTTGCCTTATGAGCGGCTCACCGGCCGCCGAGTCGGCGCTGGGCGAAGTGCTGTATGCGCGCCTCGCGGCGCATGCGCGGCTGCGGCATCTGCAATTGCTGGCCGCGATCGACGCCTGCGGCAGCATCGCGCGCGCCGCCGCGCAGCTGCACATCAGCCAGCCGGCTGCGACGCAGTCGCTGACCGACCTCGAGCGCATCGTCGGCGTCAGGCTGTTCGACCGCCATGCGCGCGGCGTGCGCGCCAACGCGGCGGGCCGGGCGCTGACGGCGGCCGCGCGCGGCGCGCTCGGCGGCATGCGCACGGCCGCCGAGTCGCTGGCGGCGATCACGCACGGCGCCACCGCGGCGCTCGCGCTCGGCACGATCCCGGCCGCCGCGCAGGCGCTGGTGGCCGACCTGCTGGCGGCGTTCTGCGCCGCGCATCCGGGCGTGCACGTCGAACTGCACGAGGACAGCGGCCAGCGCCTGCTGCCGATGCTCGGGGCGGGCACGCTCGACGCGGTGTTCTGCCGCGCGCCCGATCCGCTGCCGGCCGGCTGCCGCTTCGAGCCGCTGCTGGACGACGGCGTCGTGGTCGTCGCCGGCAGCCATCACCCGCTGGCGCAGCGGCGAGGGTTGCGGCTGGAGGACCTGCAGGCGGCGCGCTGGGTGCTGCCGGTCGCCAGGACGCAGCTGCGCGAGGTGTTCGAGGCGCTCGTGCTCGCCCGGCAGCCCGATGCGAGATGGTTCCCGGTGGCCACGACGTCGCTGCCCGTGCTCCAGGGCCTGCTGCAGCAGCCCGGCGCGGCGTCGCTGATGCCGCGCAGCCTGTCGGCCGCGATGTGCGCGAGCGGGCGCGTGTGCCGGCTCGACCTCGCACTCGATGCGCCGCTGCGGCCGCTGGGCGTGGCCTATGACGCGGCCGACGCACCGGCGCTGATGCAAGGCCTGCTGGCGGTGGCGCGGCGCGGCCGGCCGGCCGCGCCCGGCTTCAGCGGTGCTTGAACGCCGGCGCGCGCTTGTGGACGAAGGCGTCCATGCCTTCCTTCTGGTCCTCGGTGGCGAACAGCGCGTGGAACAGCCGGCGCTCGTACTGGATGCCGTCGGCGAGCGCGCCCTCGAAGGCGCGGTTCACGCTCTCCTTGGCCATCATCACGCTCAGCGCCGACATGCCGCAGATCGTCGTGGCCGCGGCCAGCACCTCGTCGTGCAGCCGGTCGGCCGGCACCACGCGCGCCACCAGCCCGCTGCGCTCGGCCTCGGCCGCATCCATCAGGCGCGCGGTCAGCACCATGTCCATCGCCTTGGCCTTGCCCACCGCGCGCGGCAGCCGCTGCGTGCCGCCGGCGCCGGGGATGATGCCCAGCTTGATCTCGGGCTGGCCGAACTTGGCGCTGTCGGCGGCGATGATCAGGTCGCACATCATCGCCAGCTCGCAGCCGCCGCCGAGCGCGAAGCCGGCCACCGCGGCGATCACCGGCTTGTGCACGCGCCGGATCGTCTCCCAGTTGCGGGTGATGAAGTCTTCGCCGTAGGCCTGCGCGAAGGTCTTGGTGGCCATCGCCACGATGTCGGCACCGGCCGCGAAGGCCTTGGCGCTGCCGGTGATCACGATGCAGCCGACGCCGTCGTCGGCGTCGTGCGCCAGCAGCGCCGCACCGAGCTCGTCCATCAGCGCGTCGTTGAGCGCGTTCAGCTGCTGCGGCCGGTTCAGCGTGATCCAGGCCACGCGCCGCGGCCCTTCGCCGCGCAGTTCGTCCAGGATGTATTGGTAGGCCACGGTCATCTCCTCATCTCGGTTCGTCGCCGGCGCCGAGTGTACGGGGCGGGCGCGGCACTGCGCCGCTGCGCGCCGCCTCTTGCAGCGGCGCGCGGTCGAGCTGCATGTCCACGTAGGTCTGCTCGTCCTGGCGGATCTGCAGGCGGATCGGCAGGTAGGCCAGGCTGGGTGCGAACCAGGCCTCGGCCACCAGGTCGCCGCCGGGGCGGGCCACCTTCTGCGGGCGCACGTGGAAGGTCTCGATCGGGCCCAGCGGCGTGTCGAGCGTCGCGGTGCCGACGATGTCGTAGGGCCAGGTCACCACCTTGGTCGGCAGCGCCAGCGGCAGCTCGATGCGCTGGCCCACGCGCAGCAGGTCGGGCCGGGTCGTGAACAGCCACGTCAGCTGCACGAACTGGCTGGCCGCGTCCTGCACGCCTTCGGGCCGGGCAAGCTCCTTGCCGTTGGGCAGCACGATGCGGTCGGGCTCGAAGCGGATCGTGCGCCGCCGCAGTTCGCGAAACAGCGCGCGCGTCTCTTCGTCGTAGCGGCGCGGCGACAGGCCGTGCTCGGTCAGTTCGCCGTCGCTGGTCATGCGCCGGCCCACCAGCGGCGCCGCCTGCGCGCCGATCCACACGTCCAGGTGCACCTGGTAGCGCGACCCGGCGCGCACCCACTCGACCATCGCCGCGCCCAGCACCTCGCCGCGGTAGTTGCCGTGCAGCGAGTAGCTCAGCCGCGTCGACGGCGGCCATTCGAAGGCCGGCGCCGATGCGGCCGCCGATGCCGCCGCGGCGACGGCCGATGCGGCTGCATCCTCGGCCGCCGCGGTGCTCGCGTCGGCCGGTTCGGTCAGCGGCTCGGTTTCGGCCGGCGCCGCCTCGGCGAGCGCATCAGCCGCCGAGGCGGCCGACGCGGCCGCGGCAGGCGCCTCGGCGGTGAGCACCGGTTCCGCCGGCGCCGACGCCGCGGGCTTCGGTGCCGGGGCCGGCGCGGCCCGCGGCGCCCGTCGGCGCGGCACCACCACCGGCGGCGCAGCGGGCGGTGCAGTGGGCGCCATCTCGCGCACGTAGGCCACCTCGATGCGCTTGGGCATATGCTCGCCGTCGCCGAGGTGCACCGGCGGCAGCAACAGCGCCGCCGCGCCGTGCAGCGCGGCGACCAGCACGGCCAAGAGCAGCAGCGCAAGACGGCGGCGGCCGGTGCGGTTCATCGCTTCAGTTGCTCCATCGCGCTGAGCGCGACCCTCGATCCATGCAAGGCCAGGCTTCCGGCGGCTGCTGTCGGCCCGAAGCGGCCTTCGGCCGCTTCGGGCCAAGGCCCGTACACACGACTCCCCCGAGCCCCCTCCGAGAGGGGGCTCCAGCATGACAATCGGGCCGGCCTTGCGGCCGGCGCAGGCCTCCAGCGTGCCGCTGGCGCGTGGGAGGCAGCACGGTCCGTCGGCCGGCAGGCCGACTCGTCAATCGAACTGGAGCCCCCTCTCGGAGGGGGCTCGGGGGAGCGGTGCAAAAGGGCCGCCAGGCCCGAAGCGGCCGAAGGCCGCGTCGGGCCGAATCCCGACCGCGGGAAAGACGGCCTCATCACGGCAGCCGGGCGGCGCGCGCCGGCGGGCTCAGGCGCCGAGCCAATCCTGCCGCCGGCGGCGTGCGGCGGCCGGTGCACGATCGGCCAGCCGCAGCGCGACTTGCGGCGCGGACGCGGGCGGCTGCGCGACCGCCTTGTAGATCATCCGCTGGTCGCGCGCCAGCAGCAGCTGCAGCGGCTCGCCCGGCTGGAGCCACGCGCGCGCGTCCTCCAAGCGGCGCACGCGCCAGCCGTTGACCGCGAGCAGCTCGTCGCCGGCCGCGAGCCCGGCCGCCTCGGCGGCGCTGCCGCGATGCACCGACTTGATCTGGATGCCGGTCAGCGGCCCTTCGCTCAGCCGCAACCCCAGTTCGGCCGCCAGGTCGCCCGGCTCCTCGGCCCAGCCGACGCCGCAGCCCGCCAGCAGCGGCCGCAGCGGCAGCTCGCCGGTGCCGTGCACCCACGCGCGCAGCTCGCGCTGCAGCGATCGGCCCGCCACCGCGTGCACGGCCCGGGCGATATCGGCCTCGCCGATCGCGCCGCCATCGTGCGCGCGCCACAGCGCGCGCATCACGTCGTCGAGCGTGCCGCGGCCGAGCGCGCGCAGCTTCAGGTCCAGCGCCAGTGCGACCAGGCTGCCCTTGGCGTAGTAGCTGACCGTGGCGTTGGGCGTGTTCTCGTCGGGGCGATAGAACTTGATCCACGCATCGAAGCTGGCATCGGCCACGCTGTGGCGCAGCCGCCCGGGCGTGGCGCGCACCGCGTTCACCGTCTTGGCCAGCAGCCGCAGGTAGCGCGGCGCGTCGATCAGCCCGGCACGCAGCAGCAGCAGGTCGTCGTAGTACGAGGTAAAGCCCTCGAAGAACCACAGCAGCCGGGTGTAGTTCTCGGCCTGCAGGTCGGGCTGCTCGAACTCGCGCGGCTTGAGCCGCTTGACGTTCCACGCGTGGAAATGCTCGTGCGAGATCAGCCCGAGCAGGCCGACATAGCCGTCGCCGGCGTCGCGCTGCCCGCTGCGCGGCAGGTTGCGCCGGGCCGTGACCAGCGCCGTGCTGGCGCGGTGCTCGAGCCCGCCGTAGCCGTCGTCCAGCGCCTGCAGCAGGAACACGTAGCGGCTGAAGGGCGGGCGGCCGCTGCCGTGCCACAGGGCGATCTGCGCGTCGCAGATGCGACGCGTGTCGGCCAGCAGCCGATCGCCGTCGAAGCCCGGCCAGGCGCCGCCCACCGCGAACTCGTAGGCCACGCCGCGCAGTTCGAAGCGGCCGTGCCAGAAGCGGCCGAGCATCACCGGGTGGTCGATCAGCTCGCCGTAGTCGGCGGCTTGCCAGCCTTGGGTGCGGTTGGCCGGCGCCATCGCCGTCGCCGCCTGCCAGCCGGCCGGCAGCCCGGCGATGCGCAGGCGGTGCGGCCCGGCCTCGCGGCCTTCGACCCACAGCGCGACGCTGCTGGCGTTGAAGAAGCCGCGGTCTTCGTCCAGGTAGGCGGTGCGCACCGAAGGGTCGAAGGCGTGCACCTCGTACTGCAGCCGCAGGCTGCCGCGGCCGCTGCCGTGCACCTGCCAGCTGCACTTGTCGATCGCCTCGACGCGGCAGGGCACGCCGCCCAGCTCGGCGCTCAGGCCCGACAGGTGGCGCGCGAACTCGCGCACCAGGTAGCTGCCCGGGATCCACACCGGCAGGCTCACGCGCAGCGGCAGCTCGGCGCGCGCCACCTGCAGCGTCACCCGGAACCGGTGCGCGCACCGGTCGGACAGGTCGATCTCGTAGTCGATCATCGCGGCCGCGCGGCCGATGCGGCGCTGCGATCTCAGCCGCGCTTGGCTGCGGCGGCCAGCGCCTTCTCCACCTGCTCGAGCGGGATCGCGCCGGGCACGCGCGTGCCGTCCTCGAACACCACCGCCGGCGTGCCCTGCACGCGGTACTTGCGGCCGAGCTCGAGGTTGCGCTGCAGCGCCTGCGCGTCGCACTTGCTGCCCATCGCCTTGGGCGGCACGACGCCGTCGATCATCCACGCGCGCCAGGTCTTGGCCGGGTCGGCCGCGCACCAGATGTCGCGCGACTTGGCGTTGGAATCGGGCCCGAGGATCGGGTACAGGAAGGCGTAGATCGTCACGTCCTTCACGGCCGCCAGGTCGCGCTCGAACTTCTTGCAGTAGCCGCAGTTCGGATCGACGAACACCGCGAGCCGGCGCGCGCCGCTGCCCTGCTTGATGACCAGCGCATCCTTCAGCGGCAGCGCGGCGAAGTCGATCGCGGTGAGCTTGTTGATGCGCGCCTCGGTCAGGTCGGTGCGCGTGCGCGTGTCGATCAGGCTGCCTTGCAGGATGTGGTTGCCCTGCTCGTCGGCGTACAGGATCTCGGTGCCGATGCGCACCTCGTACAGACCGGGAATCGGCGTCTTGGCGACTTCGTCGATCTTCGGCAGGTTGGGCAGCCGCTCGGCCAGGTTCTTGCGGATCGCCGCTTCGTCGGCCTGCGCGGCCGGCAGCAGGCAGGCCAGTGCGCCCAACAGGGCCAACCGGCGGAGGATTCGGGGCATCGAGGCAGCCTTTCCGGACATCAGGATTCGTTGGCGAGCGAGGCCAGCAGCCGCTTCAGCGGCGGCAGCGCGTCGACCAGGCCCAGCCCGCGGTTGCGCAGCTCGCGCACCACCGGGTTCGGGTGCGCGAACAGGTTCAGCAGGCCGTCGGTCAGCTGGCCCATCGCCAGCGTGGGCAGCGCGCGCCGGCGCGCGTAGCGCTGCAGCAGCCGCTCGTCGCCCAGCGCTCGCCAGCGCTCGCGCGCGGCGAGCACCTCGGCCAGCGCGCGCACGTCGGCCAGCCCCAGGTTGAGCCCCTGCCCGGCCAGCGGATGCACCACATGCGCGGCGTCGCCGAGCAGCACCCAGCCCGGGCCGCACACGGCTTCGGCGCTCGCCAGCATCAACGGCCAGGCGGCACGCTCGCTCGCCAGCCGCAGCAGCCCGGCGGCGCCGCCGGTGGCCTCGGCCAGCGCCTGCTCGAATTCCGCCGGCTCGGCGGCCAGCAGCGCCTGGGCGCGCTCGTCGGGCAGCGACCACACCAGCGCATAGGAGCGCGCCGGCTCGGGCCGGTCGAAGGGCAGCAGCGCGAGCACGTCGGGCGAGCGGAACCACTGGCGCGCGACGCCGGCGTGCGCGATCTCGGCCACCAGCCGCGCCGCCACCGCGCGCTGCCCATAGGGCCGCAGCGGCATCGCCACGCCGAGCTGCGCGCGCGTGGCCGAATGCTTGCCCTCGGCCAGCGCCAGCAGCGGCGCGTGCACCTCGGCGTCGCCGACCCGCTGCACGTGCGGCGCGAAACCCAGCGCCGCACCGAGCACGCGCAGCAGCTCGGCCGCATCGACGATCCACGCCAGCGCCTCGACGCCCTGGCGCCAGGCGCTGAAGTCCAGCGCCGCGCCGTCGGCGTCGCCGGCCACGCGCATGTCGTAGACGGGGGTGACGGCGCCCTCCGGCAGCGCCTCCCAGATCTTGAGTTCGCGCAGCAGCGCGATCGACGCGGCGTTCAGCGCATAGGCGCGCACGTCGGGCCGGCCGGGCGCGGCCGGCGCGCCTTCTTGCAGCACCACCGCCAGCCCCTGGCGCGACAGCGCCAGCGCCAAGCAGGCGGCGACCGCACCGGCGCCGCGCACGCACACGTCAGCCTGCACGATTCCCATGCGCGGATTGTAGGCAGCGGCCCCCGCGCGCCGCGGCCGCGGGCCGGCGGGCGGTTTCACGGCAGCGGTATGAAGTCCGTTTCGCCCGGCACCGGCGCGAAGCGCTGCGCGCGCCAGTCGTCCTTGGCCTGCTCGATGCGCGCACGGTCGCGGGCGACGAAGTTCCACCACATGAAGCGGTGGCCCAGCGGATCGCCGCCGATCAGCAGCACCCGGGCCGGCGCGTCGGCGGCCAGCGTCGCCGCCTCGCCCGCGTCCAGCACCACCATCTGCCGCGGCGGCACGGCCTCGTCGCCCACGCGGAACGGCGCATCGACGCCGTAGACCGCGCGCTCGGCCGCCGGCGGCAAGGCCAGCGCCGCACCGGCGCGCAGCTCGATGTCCAGCAGCAGCGTGGGCGAGCTGGCGGCCACCGGCGAGGTGGCGCCGAAGGCGGTGCCCACGAGCACGGTGACGCCGGCGCCGCCCGCCTCGATGCGCGGCATCGCCGCCGCCGGCGTGTGCTCGAAACGCGGGGCGGCCGCCTCGTCGGATTCGGGCAGCGCCGCCCACAGCTGCACGCCGTGCAGGCGGCGCGCGTGGCCGCGCAGCTCGTCGGGGGTGCGCTCGCTGTGGACGATGCCGCGGCCGGCGGTCATCCAGTTGATCGCGCCGGGCTCGATGCGCTGCACCGCGCCGATCGAGTCGCGGTGCAGCAGCGCGCCTTCGAACAGGTAGCTGACCGTCGCCAGCCCGATGTGCGGGTGCGGGCGCACGTCGAAGGCCTCGCCCGCGCCGAATTCGACCGGGCCGAAATGGTCGAAGAACAGGAACGGCCCCACCGCCTGGCGCTGCGCCGCCGGCAGCGAGCGGCGCACCATGAAGCCGCCGCCGATGTCCTTCGCCTGCGCCTGCAGCCGCTGCCGATCGCCCATGACCGCCTCCTTCCGCCGTGATGCCGGGGCAGTGTAGGCCGCGCATAGAATCCGCGCCCTCATCCGCTCACCCGCCCTTGCCATGAGCCTGAAGTGCGGCATCGTCGGCCTGCCCAACGTCGGCAAGTCGACCCTGTTCAATGCCCTGACCAAGGCCGGCATCGCGGCCGAGAACTACCCGTTCTGCACGATCGAGCCCAACGTCGGCGTGGTCGAGGTGCCCGACCCGCGGCTCGCGCAGCTGGCGGCGATCGTCAAGCCCGAGCGCGTGGTGCCGGCGATCGTCGAGTTCGTCGACATCGCCGGGCTCGTGGCCGGCGCCAGCAAGGGCGAAGGCCTGGGCAACCAGTTCCTCAGCCACATCCGCGAGACCGACGCGATCGTCAACGTGGTGCGCTGCTTCGACGACGACAACGTGATCCACGTCGCCGGCCGGGTCGACCCGGTGGCCGACATCGAGGTGATCCAGACCGAGCTGTGCCTGGCAGACCTGGCCACCGTCGACAAGAGCCTGGCGCGCTGGCAGAAGGTGGCCAAGGCCGGGCAGGACAAGGAGGCGCAGCGCCTGGTCGAGGTGCTGCTGAAGTGCCAGGCGGTGCTCGACCAGGCCAAGCCGGTGCGCAGCCTGGACTTCAGCAAGGAAGAGCTGGTGGTGCTCAGGCCGCTGTGCCTGATCACCGCCAAGCCGGCGATGTTCGTCGCCAACGTCGCCGAGGACGGCTTCGAGCACAACCCGCTGCTCGAGCGGCTGCAGGCATACGCCGAGGCCCAGCGCGCGCCGGTGGTGGCGATCTGCGCGAAGACGGAAGCCGAACTCGCCGACCTGGGCGAGGAAGACCGGCTGCTGTTCCTGCACGAGATGGGGCAGGACGAGCCCGGGCTCGCCCGGCTGATCCGCGCGGCCTTCAAGCTGCTCGGGCTGCAGACCTACTTCACCGCCGGCGTGAAGGAGGTGCGCGCCTGGACGATCCACGCCGGCGACACCGCGCCGCAGGCGGCCGGCGTGATCCACACCAACTTCGAGCGCGGCTTCATCCGGGCGCAGACGATCGCCTTCGACGACTTCATCGCCTGCGGCGGCGAACAGGGCGCGAAGGAGGCCGGCAGGATGCGCGCCGAGGGCAAGGAGTACGTGGTCAAGGACGGCGACGTGCTGAACTTCCTGTTCAACGTGTAGGCGCGCGGGCGGAGCCCGCCTCGCCCGGAACACCGGCGACAGCCTTCCGACCGGCGGCGCGGAGGCTGCCTGGGCACGAAGCGCCGCGCTGTCGGTTAGTGAGTACTATCGAAATCCTGCCGGAACCGTCTGGGTCCGGGTGACTCGAACCGGACGATCGATGTGACTGTCAGCACTCTCGACCCTGGAGTGCTAATATCCATCCCGTCAATCCGACCGGAGACCCATCCAGCCCGATGAACGCCACCACGTCCACCGCACTGTCCGTCCGCGACCCCTGGTCGCTGGTGCCGAGCCTCGGCAACCTCGACGCCTACATCTCGGCCGTCAACCGCATCCCGCTGCTGACGCCGCAGGAAGAGGCCGATTGCGCGACGCGGCTGCGCGAACAGGGCGACGTGGAAGCGGCCGGGCGGCTGGTGCTGTCGCACCTGCGGCTGGTGGTGTCGGTGTCGCGCCAGTACCTGGGCTACGGGCTGCCGCAGGGCGACCTGATCCAGGAAGGCAACATCGGCCTGATGAAGGCGGTGCGGCGCTTCGACCCGGCACAGGGCGTGCGCCTGGTCAGCTACGCGCTGCACTGGATCAAGGCCGAGATCCACGAGTACATCCTGCGCAACTGGCGCATGGTCAAGGTGGCGACCACCAAGTCGCAGCGCAAGCTGTTCTTCAACCTGCGCTCGATGAAGCAGCGGCTGCAGAACGACCCGGCCGATGCCGACGCCCACCGCAGCGGCTTCACCCCGGCCCAGGTCGAGGTGGTGGCGCGCGAGTTGAACGTCAAGCCCGAGGAAGTGCTCGAGATGGAGACGCGCCTGTCCGGCGGCGACGTCGCGCTCGAGGCGCCGGCCGACGACAGCGACGACCGCGCCTTCGCGCCGATCGCCTACCTGGCCGACGACGCGCACGAGCCGACACGCGCACTCGAGGCGCGCCGGCGCGACTGGCTGGCCGGCGACGGCATCGTGCAGGCGCTCGAGGTGCTCGACGCGCGCAGCCGGCGCATCGTCGAGGAGCGCTGGCTGAAGGTCAACGACGACGGCAGCGGCGGCATGACGCTGCACGAGTTGGCGGCCGACTACGGCGTCAGCGCCGAGCGCATCCGTCAGATCGAGGTCGCCGCGCTCAATAAGATGCGCAAGGCGCTCGAGCCGGTGCACTGACGCCCTGCCGGGCGCCCGCCGGTGCTGATGCCGGCAGGGGCTTCAGCCCGCCGATTCGGCGAGCAGCAGCTTCAGGTCGTGCTTCAGTGCCTCGGCGCCGGCGCCGTAGCGCACGAACAGCCGCACCCGGCCCTGCGGATCGAACACGTAGGTGCCGGCGGTGTGGTCCACCGTGTAGCTGCCTTCGGTGCGCCCGGGCGCCTTGGCGTAGAACACCTTGAAGTTGGCCGCCGCCTGCTTGATCTGCTCGGGCGAGCCGGTCAGCGCGACGAAGCTCGGGTCGAAGTTGGCGACGTATTCCTTCAGCACCTGCGGCGTGTCGCGCTCGGGGTCGACGCTGACGAACACGCCTTGCAGCCGGTCGCCTTCGGCGCCCAGCTCGCGCTTGACCGCGGCCAGCTCGGCCAGCGTGGTCGGGCACACGTCGGGGCACTGCGTGTAGCCGAAGAACACCAGCGTCACCTTGCCCTTGAAGTCGGCCAGCGTGCGCGGCTTGCCGTCGGCGTCGGTCAGCGCCAGTTCGCGCGCGTATTCGGCGTCGCTGATGTCCACCGCCTTGAAGGCGGGCTTGGCGCCCATGCCGGGCAGCTTGTCGCAGCCGGCGAGCAGGCCGAGCGCGGCGGCCGCGAGGAGCGTGGTGCGACGGTTCAGGCGAAGAGCCATGGCGACAGGTAGTGGTCGATCAGCAGCGCGGCGAACAGCAGCATCAGGTACAGGATCGACCAGCGGAAGGTGCGCATCGCGAGCCGGTCGCTGTAGTCGCGCCACAACTGCACCGCATAGGCGACGAAGATCAGGCCCAGCACCAGCGCGGCTGCCAGGTAGATCCAGCGGCTCATGCCGAGCACGAAGGGCAGCAGCGTCGCCGCGAACAGCACCAGCGTGTACAGCAGCACCTGCAGCCGCGTGAAGGCCGAGCCGTGCGTGACCGGCAGCATCGGCAGCCCCGACTTGCGGTAGTCGTCGGTGCGATACAGCGCCAGCGCCCAGAAATGCGGCGGCGTCCACAGGAAGATGATCAGGAACAGCGCCAGCGCCTCGGGGCCGACTTCGCCGCGCATCGCCGCCCAGCCCAGCACCGGCGGCATCGCGCCCGACGCGCCGCCGATCACGATGTTCTGCGGCGTCAGCGGCTTGAGCACGACGGTGTAGATGACCGCGTAGCCGACGAAGGTGGCCAGCGTCAGCCACATCGTCAGCGGGTTGGTCCACAGCAGCAGCACCGCCGCGCCGGCGCTGCACAGCAGCGCCGAGAACAGCAGCGCCTGGCGCTGGGTGAGCTCGCCGCGCGCGGTGGGCCGCCACGCGGTGCGCGCCATGCGCGCATCGATGTGCTGCTCGACCAGGCAGTTGAACGCGGCCGCCGCGGCGGCGATCAGCCAGATGCCGAAGGCCGCCGCCGCCACGAGCACCGGGTCGGGCAGGCCGCGCTCGGCCAGCAGCATGCCGATCACCGCGCAGAACACGATCAGCCGCACCACGCGCGGCTTGGTCAGCGCATAGAACTGCGCCCAGCGCGGCGGCGCGAGCGGGGATGAGGCGAGGGTCTGCGCCATGGGTCGGCGATTCTAGGAGGCAGCCCAGGCGGCGGCCCGCTGCGGCGCCGATGCCCCCCGCAACGCACGGGTCAGCAGCGCCGTCAGCACCGCCACCAGCGCGGCGGCGCCGGCCACGTGCAGCAGCGCGGCCGCCAGCGGCCAGCCCAGCACCACGTTGGACAGCCCGGTGGCGATCTGTGCGAGCGTCAGCGCCAACACCGCCAAGGCCGCGCGCGGTGCGCTGCGGCGCAGGCCGGCGGCCAGCGCCAGCAGCGCCGCGCCCGCGGCCAGCGCGAACAGCCGGTGCACCTGGTGGATCGCCACCAGCGCGTCGAAGGGCAGGAAGTCGCCGCTGCCGTCGCGCCCCAGGTCGCGCCACAGCGTGAAGCCGCGGCCGAAGTCCATCACCGGCCACCACTGGCCGTTGCAGGTCGGGAAGCCGCTGCAGGCCAGCACCGCGTAATTGCTGCTGACCCAGGCGCCGAGCGCGATCTGCACGACCAGCAGCGCCAGCACGCCGGCCAGCGCCGCGACCGCACGCGCCGGCCAGTGCAGCCGCACGCCGGCCAGCGTCTGGTGCTGCACCACCAGCAGCGCCAGCAGCAGCATGCCGCCGAGCAGGTGCGCCGTGACGACCGCCGGCGTGAGCTTGAGCGTGACCGTGTACATGCCGAACAGGCCCTGCACGATCACCCAGGCCAGCGTCGCCGCCGGCCAGGCCGGCGACTGCGGCAGCTGCCGCCGCCAGCGCCAGCCGGCGACGGTCAGCACGATGATCAGCGCGCCCACGGTCATCGCCAGATAGCGGTGGATCATCTCGATCCAGGCCTTGTGGAAGGTCACCGGGCCGCTGGGCTGTGCCGTCTGGGCGGCGTGGATGTCGGCCAGCGCGCCGACGGGGCTCGCATGGCCGTAGCAGCCCGGCCAGTCGGGGCAGCCGAGGCCGGAATCGGTCAGGCGCGTGAAGGAGCCGAACACGATCAGGTCGAAGGTCAGGAACAGCGTCAGCGCGGTCAGTGCCGTCAGCCGGGCCCGAGGCGCCGCGTGGCGCTGGCGTGCCCAGGTCCAGCCCAGCAGCACCAGCGCGATCGAGGCGGCCAGGCCGAGCAGGCGCAGGATCGAGATCGGATCCATGACGTTCAGCCGCCGCGGCCCGGCTGGTCCCAGCTGGCCGCGGCGCGCAGCAGCCGGTCGAGGTCGCGCTTGAGCCGCGCCGGATCCGGGTCGGCCGGCGCGCGCAGCATCCAGTCGCCCTTCGGGTCGACCAGGTACAGGTGGTCTTCGAGCGCGTGCCCGGGCTCCGGCTCGAGCCAGGCCGCCAGCGCCGCACGCGGCACGCGCAGCAGGTGCAGCGTCTGGTCGTCGCCGAGCGCGGCGCGCAGCGCCGCCGGCACCGGTGCGTCGTCGACGACGAACCAGACCCGGTCGACGCGGTCGCGCTCGCGGCCGAGCATCTCGCGCAACTGGCGCTGCAGGAACAGCCGGTGTTCGCAGGCGCCCTCGCAGGCACCCGGGCCCGCCACCACCAGCAGCCACTGGCCGGGCAGCGTGCGTGCGTCGACGGCCGTGCCGTCGAGCGTGCGCAGCGGCAGGCCCGCCGGCAATGCCCGCGCGGGCTGCACCAGCGTCGAGTAGTTGCTGCGCGCACCCGGCCGCACCACGTAGAACATCAGGTACGACGCGATCACCGGCGCCGCGCACAGCAGCAGCACCGAAAGCATCAGCAGCCGGCCGCGGCGCGCGCGCCGGACCTGCGCCGCGGGCGCCGGGTCGGGCTGCGCGCGCGCGCTTTGCCCCGGCGGCTCAGCGGCGGCCGGCAAGTCGCGGGCGGATGAGTTGAAACCAGACATAGAGCCCCGTGATCAGTGCGGCCAGTGCGAACCACTGCAGCGCGTAGCCGCGGTTCTTGTCGGCGCCCGAGGATGGCGCCGGCCAGCGGCGCAACAGGCCGTCGTCGCCGGCCGCATCGGCCGCATCGGCCGCCTGCACCACCAGCAGCGGCCGCAGCGGCAGGCCGCTCTCGCGCGCGAAGGCGGCGACCTCGAGATTTTGCCGGATCACGCCGCCCGCATCCCCACCCGCGGACAGCTCGTACAGCCGCGCCGGCTCGGGCCTCAGGTGGCCTTCGACCACCACTTTGCCGGTGGGCGTGTGGTGCGGCGCCAGGCGCGTGCGCTCGGCCGCGTCGCGCGGCAGCCAGCCGCGCTGCACCAGCACTACGTCGTCCGGGCCCAGCCGCAGCGGCATCAGCAGGTACAAGCCGGCGCGGCCGTCCATCGGGCGATTGTCGAGCGCGACCGTCCAGCGCGGCAGCCACTCGCCCTCGAGGCGCACGCGCCGCTGCCACTGGGCGTCCAGTGCCTGCGGCGTGCGGCCGAGCGCGGCCTGGTCCAGCACCGGCAGGTGCGCCTGCGCGTCGAGCCGCGCCTGCGCCGCGTCGCGCTGCGCGGCGCGATCGAGTTGCCAGAAGCCGAGCCGGGCGCTGAGCGCCGTGCCGGCCAGCGCCGCCAGCAGCACGACCAGCGCGCGCAGCGCGAAGCCGGCGCCGAGCGGCGCCGCCGGGGAGCGAATGAAATAATCCGACGCCATGAAGGTGGTGATCGGGCTGATGATGCTGGGCGTGCTGGGCGCCCTCGGCGCGGCCGGCTTCTACATGCTGCGCCAGGGCCGCGCCGACGATCCGCAAGGCCGGAAGATGGCGCGTGCGCTCGCGCTGCGCGTCGCGCTGTCGGTGGCGGTGTTCCTGCTGCTGCTGGCCGCCTACGCGCTCGGCTGGATCCAGCCGACCGGCATCCGGCTGCCGGCGGGCTGAAGCCGCGGCGCGCGCCGCGGCCCGGTGCCGCTCACATCCAGTACACGAAGATGTACAGGCCGAGCCACACCACGTCGACGAAGTGCCAGTACCAGGCGGCCCCCTCGAAGCCGAAGTGGCTCTCGGGCGTGAAGTCGCCGCGCACGATGCGCGCGGTGATGAAGGCCAGCATCAGCATGCCGACGAACACGTGGAAGCCGTGGAAGCCGGTGAGCATGAAGAAGGTCGAGCCGAACACGCCCGAGTCGAGCCGCAGGTTCAGGTCGCGGTAGGCGTGGATGTATTCGTAGCCCTGCACGCACAGGAAGGTGATGCCCAGCAGCACCGTCAGCACCATCCAGAACACGGTCTGGCCGCGCGCGTTGGCGATCAGCCGGTGGTGCGCGATGGTCAGCGTCACGCCCGAGGTCAGCAGCAGCGCGGTGTTGATCGTCGGCAGCGGCCACGGCGCCATCGTGACGAAGGGCTCGACGGTGCCCGCCGGCGACACGGTCGAGCCGGGCAGCACGGTCGGCCACGCGGCCCTGAAGTCGGGCCACAGCAGCTGGTTGTCGAGGTCGCCGAGCATCGGCAGCGCGATCACGCGCGCGTAGAACAGCGCGCCGAAGAAGGCGGCGAAGAACATCACCTCGGAGAAGATGAACCAGCTCATGCTCCAGCGGAACGACACGTCGACCCGCTGCGAGTACAACCCGCGGCGGCCTTCGTCGATCGCCGCGCTGAACCAGCGGTAGAGCACCGACAGCCAGATCAACAGCCCGAGCACGAAGGACCACATGCCCCAGCCGTGGCCGTTGATCCACTGGCTGGCCCCGAGGATCACGAAGAACATGCCCAGCGCCGTCAGCGCCGGGAACTGCGACGGCGCCGGCACGAAGTAGTACGGGGTCGTCCCTTGGTGGGTGGTGGCGGACATGGTGGGAAGGCTCCTCGTGGCCCAGGGTTGGTTCGATCGGTCGTCGGGGTTCGGCGGGCCGCGTCAGCCGCTCGCGGCGCCGGCGGCGATCCAGTTGACCAGCAGCAGCAGCGCGCCGACGAACAGCGCCGCGCCGATCAGGCCGGCGACGATCACGTGCACCGGTTTCAGCTGCGCGGCGTCGTGCTCGAGGCCGGTCGAGCGGCGGATGCCCAGGAAGCCCCACGCCACCGCCCGCAGGCCGTGCCACAGCGGTGCTGCCCGCCGCTGCGGTGCATCGGGGCCGGGCGGCCGGCCGGCATTCACGACTGCACTCCCGCGGGCGCCGCGGCGCGGCCGGGCGCGGCGCTGCCGCCGGGCGCCGCCGGCACCTTGCCGCCGACTTCGAAGAAGGTGTAGGACAGCGTGATCGTGCGCACGTCGCGCGGCAGCTTCGGGTCGATCACGAACACCACCGGCCACTGCTTCGTTTCGCCGGGCGCCAGCGTGTACTGGTTGAAGCAGAAGCACTCGAGCTTGTTGAAGTGCGCCATCGCCTGCGCCGGCGCGTAGCTGGGGATCGCCTGCGCGGCCATCGTGCGGTCCTGCCGGTTGCGGAACTCGTACATCACCGTGACCATCTCGCCCGGATGCACCTGCAGCGAATGGACCGCCGGCTTGAAATCCCAGGGCCCGCGCGCGTTGGCGTCGAACTCCACCGTGATCGTGCGCGCGGCGTCGACCTGGGTGTTGACGCTGCGCTCGCCCAGCCCCGCGGTGCGGCGCAGTTCGGACAGCGACAGCACGTTCACGCCGAGCGCGTCGCAGACCGCGCGGTAGATCGGCACCAGCGCCCAGCCGAAGCCGAACATCACCGCCGTCACGACCAGCAGCTTGCCCAGCATGCGCCGGTTGTCGGCGAGCAGCGACGCAGGGCGGTCGGCGGGCGCAGCGGACACGGCAGGCGTTCCTCAGCCGCGGAACCAGGTCATGCGCACCACGTAGCCCAGCACCAGCGCCGCCGCCACCGCGGCCAGGATCCATGCCAGGCGCAGGTTCGCCTTGCGTTGCGCGTCGGTGGGCATCGCGGTTCTCAGCCGATCACCCGCGTCGCGCTGGCGTCCAGCTTGGGCGGGGTCTCGAAGGTGTGCCACGGCGCCGGCGTCGGCACCTCCCACTCCAGCCCTTCGGCGCCGTCCCAGGGCTTCTGCGGCGCCGGCCGGCCGTGACCGCGGATCATCGGCAGCACCACGAACAGCACGAAGTAGGCCTGCATCAGCCCGAAGCCGATCCCGCCGATCGACGCGATCATGTTGAAGTCGGCGAACTGCATCGGGTAGTCGGCATAGCGCCGCGGCATGCCCGCCAGGCCGAGGAAGTGCATCGGGAAGAAGGTCAGGTTGAAGGTGATCATCGAGCCCCAGAAGTGGATCTTCCCGCGCGTCTCGGAATACATCACGCCGGTCCACTTCGGCCCCCAGTAGTACACGCCGCCGAACATCGCGAACAGCGATCCGGCCACGAGCACGTAGTGGAAGTGCGCGACGATGTAGTAGGTGTCCTGGATCTGGATGTCGATCGGCGCCACCGCGCACACCACGCCGGTGATGCCGCCGATGGTGAACACGAAGATGAAGCCCACCGCCCACAGCATCGGCGTCTCGAAGCTCATCGAGCCGCGCCACATCGTCGCCGTCCAGTTGAACACCTTCACGCCGGTGGGCACCGAGATCAGCATCGTCGCGTACATGAAGAACAGCTGCCCGGTCACCGGCATGCCGGTGGTGAACATGTGGTGCGCCCACACGATCATCGACAGGATCGCGATCGACGCGACCGCGTACACCATCGACGTGTAGCCGAACAGCCGCTTGCGCGCGAAGGCCGGCACGATGTGGCTGATGATCCCGAAGGCCGGCAGGATCATGATGTAGACCTCGGGGTGCCCGAAGAACCAGAAGATGTGCTGGAACATCACCGGGTCGCCGCCGCCGGCCGCGTTGAAGAAGCTGGTGCCGAAGTGGCGGTCGGTCAGCGTCATCGTGATCGCGCCGGCGAACACCGGCATCACCGCGATCAGCAGGAACGCGGTGATCAGCCAGGTCCACGGGAACAGCGGCATCTTCATCAGCGTCATGCCGGGCGCGCGCATGTTCAGGATGGTGACGATGATGTTGATCGCGCCCATGATCGAGCTGGCGCCCATGATGTGCAGCGCGAAGATCGCCATGTCCAGCGACGGGCCCATCTGCATCGTCAGCGGCGCGTAGATCGTCCAGCCCGATGCCGGCGCGCCGCCGGGCACGAAGAAGGTCGCCACCAGCATCACCGCCGCCGGGATCAGCAGCCAGAAGCTCAGGTTGTTCATGCGCGCGAAGGCCATGTCCGACGCGCCGATCTGCAGCGGGACCATCCAGTTCGCGAAGCCGACGAAGGCCGGCATGATCGCGCCGAAGACCATGATCAGCCCGTGCATCGTCGTCAGCTGGTTGAACAGCTGCGGGTTGAAGAACTGCAGCCCGGGCTGGAACAGTTCGGTGCGGATCATCAGCGCGAGCACGCCGCCGACCATCAGCATCGTCAGCGAGAACAGCAGGTACAGCGTACCGATGTCCTTGTGGTTCGTGGCCAGCAGCCAGCGGCGCCAGCCGTGCGGCTGTGCGTGGTGGTCGTCGTGGGCGTGGCCGACGGGACGGGGGAGCACTGCACTCATGGGGTCAACCTTTCAACGCGGGCTGTTCGACGGCTTCACTTGCGGGCGGCGGCGACTTCGGCAGGCTGCACGATCTGCCCGGTGTGGTTGCCCCAGTTGTTCTTGGTGAAGGTGATCACCGCGGCCAGCTCGGTGTCGGACAGCTGCCGCCACGACGGCATCGCGCCGTTGTTCACCCCCTGCAGCACGGTGGTGATCTGGTGGATCTTGTCGGCGTCGAGCACCACCGGCGAGCCGTCCAGCGGCTTGATCGTGCCGGCGCCCTTGCCGCTGGCCTGGTGGCAGGCGGCGCAGTGGGCGGCGTAGACCTTCTCGCCGCGGGCCTTCAGGTCGGCCAGCGTCCAGACCTTGCTCGGGTCGTCGGCCTTGGCCTGCATTTCCTTCTGCTTGGCCGCGACCCAGTCGCTGTAGTCGGCGGCGCTGAGCACGCGCACGTGGATCGGCATGAACGCGTGCTCCTTGCCGCACAGCTCGGCACACTGGCCGTAGAAGTCGCCGGTGCGCTCGGCGCGGAACCAGGTGTCGCGCACGAAGCCGGGGATCGCGTCCTGCTTGACGCCGAAGGCCGGCACCATCCACGCGTGGATCACGTCGTTGGCGGTGGTGATCACGCGCACCTTCTTGCCCACCGGCACGACCAGCGGGTTGTCCACGCGCAGCAGGTAGTCGTCGCCCTTGGGCGTGCCGGCGTCGGCCAGCTCGCGCTGCTGCGGGTCCAGCGACGACAGGAAGGCGATGCCCTCGCCCTCGCCGCGCAGGTAGTCGTAGCCCCAGCGCCACTGGTAGCCGGTGGCCTTGACCGTCAGATCGGAGCCGCTGGTGTCCTTCATAGCTACCACGGTGCGGCTGGCCAGCGCGCCGATCGTGATCACGATCAGCAGCGGGACCACCGTCCACGTGATCTCGACCGCCACGCTCTCGTGGAAGCTGGCCGACTTGTGGCCCAGCGACTTGCGGTGCTTGAGGATCGAATAGAACATCACGCCGAACACGCCGACGAAGATCACCACGCAGATCGCCATCACCACGTTGTGCAGCCACATGATCTCGTGGGCAATGCTGGTGGCCGGCGGCGGCAGGTTGACCTGGTTGACCGCCGGCCCGCCCGGCAGGCTGCCCACCGCAGCGCGCGCGGCAGGGGTCAGCAGCCAGGCGGCCAGGGCCAGGGCGCCGGCGGCCGTGCGGTGCAGCAAACGGGTCATGCGTGTCCTCATCGTCGGGTTTCCTGTTGCGGGTCCTGCGCTGCGGGCCGCAGGCATTCGTGCTTGACCGCGTCGCGAAGCTCCTGTGCGAGCGCGAAGCGCCATTCCGGGCGCAGGTAGCGGCCGACGCGGGCGCGCCGGCCCTGCCCGGTCAGTTCGAGCAGCGATTGCGCGTCGTGCGCCGGCTCCACCCGCACCCATTCGGCACGGAAGGCGGCGAGCTCGGTGCGGCGGCCGCGTCGGTGCTCGACCGACAGCTCGCGCGCCGCCAGCGTGATCGTCTCGGCGTCGCCTGCATGGCGGCTCCACACGGCGAGGGCGCCGCCGATCAGCAGCAGCTCGGCCGCCGCCAGGTGGCGCACGGCCGGTACGCCGGCCAGCCACAGGCCGATCGCGACGCCCAGCGACACCGCACTCAGCAGCCCGAAGGCGGTGGCCAGCCTGCGCGGCGCGAACACACCGCCGCGCACGAAGCGCCACTGCAGTGCGGCCGCGTCAGTGCCGTGGCCGGGCAGCTCGCGCGCGAAACGCCAACCCGGCCAGGACGGTCGGCTGCGCGGTACGGGCCAGGGGCTGGCGGCAAGGGCAAGGCGCATGCAAACGGCAACAAAGGACGCGGCGGCGGGGTTGAACGGGGGCCTTCGGGCCCCGGCGGCGGCCGGGCGGTACCGGCGTGGCGCCGGAGCCGACGGCCGCCGGCAGACTTGAGGCAAATCAAGTGCGCGGGATTCTAGCGTCGGCTCTTGCATTGCCCGCGCATGCGGGGCAATGCCGTGCAGCCGCCGCCGCAAGCGCGGGCCGCAGCCGCACCGGCGCTGGCGGCACGCCCGGCGGGCGCCGCCGGCAGCGATGCCGATTCGTGGTCGAAGCTCACGCGCACCGGCGGCGCCGGCGCCGGATGCCGCAGGCGCCCGCTTACACTGCTGCGGGCAGATGGGGTCCGCGGGCGTGCCGCCCGGCGCAGCCGTCTGATTCCGATCGATACCACCTGTGCGGGCTCGGGCAGCCCCAATGATTCCATGACGATCCTGGTCACCGGCGGCGCCGGCTTCATCGGCAGCAATTTCGTGCTCGACTGGCTGGCCGACCCGGCAACCCGGGGCCTGCCGCTCGTCAACCTCGACGCGCTGACCTACGCCGGCAACCTGCACAACCTCGATGCGCTGCGCGGCGACGCCCGCCATGTGTTCGTGCAGGGCGACATCTGCGAGCGCGCGCTGCTCGACCGCATCTTCGCCGAGCACCGGCCGCGCGCCGTCGTGCACTTCGCCGCCGAGAGCCATGTGGACCGCAGCATCCTCGGCCCGGGCGCGTTCATCCGCACCAACGTCGAGGGCACGTTTGCCCTGCTGGAAGCCGCGCGTGCCCATTGGGGCGCGCTCGCCGGCGACGCGCGCGCGGCCTTCCGCTTCCTGCACGTCAGCACCGACGAGGTCTACGGCAGCCTGGCGAGCGATGCGCCGGCCTTCACCGAGACCCATCCGTACGAGCCCAACAGCCCCTATTCGGCGAGCAAGGCGGCCAGCGACCACCTGGTGCGCGCCTGGCACCACACCTACGGGCTGCCGGTGCTGACCACCAACTGCAGCAACAACTACGGGCCGTTCCAGTTCCCCGAGAAGCTGATCCCGCTGATGATCGTCAACGCGCTCGCCGGCAAGCCGCTGCCGGTGTACGGCGACGGCCTGCAGGTGCGCGACTGGCTGTACGTGGCCGACCATTGCCGTGCGATCCGCGCCGTGCTGGCGCGCGGCCGCGTCGGCGAGACCTACAACATCGGCGGCTGGAACGAGCAGCCGAACGTCGAGATCGTGCGCACGATCTGCGCGCTGCTCGACGAGTTGCGCCCGCAACCGCAGGGCCCCCACGCGCGCCTGGTGCAGTACGTGGCCGACCGCCCCGGCCACGACCGCCGCTACGCGATCGACGCGCGCAAGATCGAGCGCGAACTCGGCTGGCGCCCGGCCGAGACCTTCGCCACCGGCATCCGCAAGACGGTGCAGTGGTACCTGGAGCACGCCGCCTGGGTGGCCGAGGTGCAGAGCGGCGCCTACCGCGACTGGGTGGCCGCCAACTACGGCCGGCGCTAGCCGCGATGCGCATCCTGCTGCTGGGCAAGAACGGCCAGGTCGGCTGGGAGCTGCAGCGCGCGCTGGCGCCGCTGGGCGAACTCACCGCCTGCGACTTCGATTCGCCGGACGAGCTGCGCGCCGACTTCAGCCGGCCACAGGCGCTGCCGGCGCTGGTCGAGCGCGTGCGCCCCGACGTGATCGTCAACGCCGCCGCGCACACCGCGGTCGACCGCGCCGAGGCCGAGCCCGACCTGGCACAGCGGATCAACGCCGAGGCCCCGGGCGTGCTCGCGCAGGCCGCTGCGGCACGCGGCGCGCTGCTGCTGCACTACAGCACCGACTACGTGTTCGACGGCAGCGGCCAGGAGCCGCGCGCCGAAGACGCGCCCGCCGCGCCGCTGAGCGTCTACGGCCGCACCAAGCTCGAAGGCGAGCAGGCGATCCGCGCCGCCGGCTGCGCGCACCTGATCCTGCGCACCAGCTGGGTGTATGCGGCACGCGGCGGCAACTTCGCGCGCACGATGCTGCGGCTGGCCGCCGAGCGCGACGCGCTCAGCGTGATCGACGACCAGGTCGGCGCCCCGACCGGTGCCGAGCTGCTGGCCGACGTCAGCGCGCACGCGCTGCTGCGCGTGCGCGCCGAGCCGGCGCTGGCCGGCACCTACCACTGCGCCGCGGCCGGCGCGACCAGCTGGCACGGCTACGCGCGCTTCGTGATCGAGGCGGCGCGCGCGGCCGGCCAGCCGGTGCGGGTGGCGCCCGACGCGATCCGGCCGATCCCGACCCGTGCCTACCCGACACCGGCGGCGCGGCCGCTGAATTCGCGCCTGGCCACGCACAAGCTGCAGCAGGCCTTCGGCTTCGTGCTGCCGCCGTGGCAGCGCGGCGTCGAGCGCGTGCTCGCCGAATGGTTCGGCACCTGAAGATGCAGAGAGACTCGCGCATGCAACGCAAGGGCATCATCCTCGCCGGCGGCTCCGGCACCCGGCTGCACCCGGCCACGCTGGCACTGAGCAAGCAGCTGCTGCCGGTGTACGACAAGCCGATGGTCTATTACCCGCTGTCCACGCTGATGCTGGCCGGCATGCGCGACGTGCTGATCATCAGCACGCCGCAGGACACGCCGCGCTTCGCCGCGCTGCTCGGCGACGGCTCGCGCTGGGGCATGAACCTCGGCTACTGCGTGCAGCCCAGCCCCGACGGGCTGGCGCAGGCCTTCATCCTCGGGCGCGACTTCGTCGGCGGAGCACCGAGCGCGCTGGTGCTGGGCGACAACATCTTCTACGGCCACAGCTTCCAGCCGCTGCTCGCGCAGGCCGGCGCGCGCGACACCGGCGCGACCGTGTTCGCCTACCACGTGCACGACCCCGAGCGCTACGGCGTGGTCGAGTTCGACGCCGCGCGGCGCGCGATCAGCATCGAGGAAAAGCCCAAGGCGCCGAAGAGCCCCTACGCCGTCACCGGGCTGTACTTCTACGACGCCCAGGTGTGCGACATCGCCGCGTCGATCAAGCCCAGCGCACGCGGCGAGCTCGAGATCACCGAGGTCAACGCGCAGTACCTGCGCCAGGGCGAGCTGAACGTCGAGATCATGGGCCGCGGCTATGCGTGGCTCGACACCGGCACCCACGACAGCCTGCTCGAGGCCGGCCAGTTCATCGCCACGATCGAAAAGCGCCAGGGCCTGAAGGTCGCCTGCCCCGAGGAGATCGCGTATCGCAACGGCTGGATCGACGCGACCCAGCTCGAGGCGCTGGCCGCGCCGCTGCTGAAGAACGGCTACGGCCAGTACCTGCTGCAGGTGCTGCGCGAGGGGGCGATCGGGTGAAGGCGCAGCCCACTGCGATCGCCGGGGTCGTGCTGCTCGAGCCGGCCGTCTTCGAGGACGACCGCGGCTGGTTCATGGAAAGCTGGAGCCGGCCGCGCTTCGACGCGGCGCTGCAGGCGCTGGGGTTGCCGGCGCCGCGCGAATTCGTGCAGGACAACCATTCCTGCAGCCGGCGCGGCGTGCTGCGCGGGCTGCACTACCAGCTGCCGCCGCACGCGCAGGGCAAGCTGGTGCGCGTGGTGCGCGGCGCTGCGTTCGACGTCGCGGTCGACCTGCGCGCGGGTTCGCCCAGCTTCGGCCGCTGGGTCGGCGCCGAGCTCAGCGCCGCCAACCGGCGGCTGCTGTGGATCCCCGAGGGTTTCGCGCACGGTTTCCTGGCGCTGGAGGACGACACCGAGTTCCTCTACAAGACCACCGACGTCTACGCGCGCGACTGCGAGCGCGCGATCCGCTGGGACGACCCGGCGATCGGCATCCGCTGGCCGCTGCCCGCGGGCCTGGCGCAGCCGCTGCTCGCGGCCAAGGACGCGGCATCGCCGCTGCTGGCGCAGGCCGAGCTGCCGCCGCCCTGATCGCGCGGCGCGCGCGCCGCAGCCGACCGCCCGCGCGCCAGCGCGCATCGCCGCAGCGGCCGCTATCGGTCGTCGTGCGCGGGGCCGGCGCGGCGGTGCACGGTCAGCGTCGCGCGCGGGGCCGCCTTGAAGGCGTGGCCGTAGACGATCTCGAACTCCAGCCGCAGCCGGCCGTCGGGCCCCGCCAGCGCCTGCCCCAGTTCCTGCTGCAGCTGCCGGTGCCGGCGCGGCGTGCGCAGCCCCGCGAACCGGCCGGGCGCGGCATTGCCGCCCAGGCTGCGCAGTTCGGCCAGCATCGCCGCGGCATCGGGCCAGGTCAGCGTCAGCGTCTCCTGGTCCATCACCGGATCGGCGAATCCGGCGGCGACCATCGCGTCGCCCAGGTCGTGCATGTCGATGAAGGGCGCATGCGCCGGCGGCCACTGCAGCCGCGCATACAGCGCGCGCAGCCCGGCCAGCGACCCCGGGCCCAGCGTCGAGAACATCAAGAAGCCGTCGACCGCCAGCGCCGCCTGCCAACGCCGCAGCACCGCGGCCGGATCGGGCACGTGGTGCAGCATCATGTTCGACCACAGCAGTTGCGCCTGCGCCGGCTGCACCGCCTGCTCGGCCAGCGCCGCTGCGGGCGGCCGGCGCCAGGGCCAGCGGCGCGCGGATCCTGCCCGGCGCTGCTCGACGGCCAGTCGCGCATCGGGCTCGACCGCGATCACGCGGGCCTTCGGGTAGGCCTGCTGCAACAGGCTGCGGCCGCCGCCGGCGTGGCTCCACCAGTCGATCACCACCTGCGGCGTGCGCCGCACCAGCGCCAGGCGCTCGGCCATGCGGCGCGCGACCTCGGCATGCAGCCACGGCACGGCCGCCGCCTCGGCCATGCGGCGCACGCCGCGCGCGAGCGCCGCCGCATCCGGACCAAGCTGAGCTCGCGCATCGACCATTGCCGGGCCAGTATATTGAGCCGATGGTCCCCGCCGGCTCCGCACCCTCCAGGCTCGCCTTGCACCGTTGGCAGGCCCCCGGCCAGTGCGCCGTCTGCCATGGCTGGTGCCGCGGCGCGCTGTGCGCCGACTGCATCGCGCGCCATGCCGCTGCGGCGCCGCGCTGCGCACGCTGCGGGCTGCGCCGGCCGCAGCCGGTTGACGCCTGCGGCGCCTGCATCGCCGCGCCGCCGCCCCAGCTGCGCACCGTCTGCGCGGTCGACTACGGCTTCCCGTGGGACCGGTTGATCGCCCGCTTCAAGTTCCATGGCGATGTCGGCCTCGCCGGCGCGCTGGCCGGGTTGCTGCTGCGCGCGCTGCCGCCGGACGCCGCCGCCGCGGCCGACCTGGTGCTGCCGGTGCCGCTGGCACCGCAACGCCTGGCCGAACGCGGCTACAACCAGGCCTGGGAGATCGCGCGCCGGGTCGCGGCCGCAACCGGCCGCCGCGCCGATGCACGGCTGCTGCTGCGGCCGGCGGACGGCCCGCACCAGGCGGGCCTGCCGCTGGCCGAGCGGCGCCGCAACCTGCGCCACGCCTTTCTGGTCGATCCGCTGCGGCGCACGCATCTCGCGGGGTTGCGCGTGGCGCTGGTCGACGACGTGGTCACCAGCGGCGCCACTGCCGCCGTCGCCACGCAGGCGCTGCTGGACGCGGGTGCCGCCGCCGTCGAGGTCTGGGCGCTGGCGCGCACGCCCGAGCCCGGGAGCTGAGCGCCCGTGTTCCACATCGTGCTGGTGCAGCCGCAGATCCCGCCCAACACCGGCAACGTGATCCGGCTGGCGGCCAACACCGGCTGCACGCTGCACCTGGTCGAGCCGCTGGGCTTTCGCATGGAAGACCGGCTGCTCAAGCGCGCCGGGCTCGACTATCACGAATATGCGAGCGTGCACCGCCACCGCTCGTGGCAACAGTGGCTGCACGATGCGCAACCCGACCCGGCGCGCTGCCGCCTGTTCAGCCGCCACGGCAGCGGCGACTTCCGGCGCGTGCCGTGGCAGCACGGCGACTGGCTGCTGTTCGGCCGCGAAGACCTGGGCCTGCCCGCCGAGCTGCGCGCGCATTTCGCGCCGGAGCAATGCCTGCGGCTGCCGATGCGCCCCGGCCAGCGCAGCCTGAACCTGAGCAACGCGGTCGCGGTGGCGGTGTTCGAAGGCTGGCGCTGCCTCGGCTACGCCGGCGGCGTGTGAGTGCCGGCGCCGATGCGCCGCCGGGCAACGCTTCGCAGGCGCTCAGCCGATCGCTTCGCTGCGCGCGTCGCGGGCCATCAGCCGGTGCATCGCGGCCAGCGCGTCGATCCGGCCTTCGAGCACGTCGACCACTGCCGCGCTGATCGGCAGCTCGACGCCGAGCGCGGCCGCGCGCTGCAAGGCGGTGGGCGCGCTGTACACGCCCTCGGCCACGTGGCCCAGCTCGCGCAGGATCTGCGCCAGCGGCAGCCCGCGCGCCAGCATCAGCCCGACGCGGCGGTTGCGCGACAGGTCGCCGGTGGCGGTGAGCACCAGGTCGCCCAGCCCCGACAGGCCCATGAAAGTCTCGGCCTGCGCGCCCAGCGCCACGCCCAGCCGCGTCATCTCCGCCAGGCCGCGGGTGATCAGCGCGGCGCGCGCGTTCAGACCGGGCAGCGGCGCCCCGCCCGCCTCGCCTGCGCCCGCGGCCAGCCCGTCGAGCAGGCCGGTGGCGATCGCCAGCACGTTCTTCAGCGCGCCGCCGACCTCGACCCCGACCGGATCGGCCGAGGTGTAGATGCGCAACTGCTCGCCGTGCAGCGCCTGCACCGCCGCTTCGGCCAGTGCCGCGTCGGTGCTGGCGGCCACCAGCGCCGTCGGCTGGCCGCGCGCCACCTCGAGCGCGAAGCTCGGCCCCGACAGCACGCCGCAGGCCGCGTGCGGCTGCAACTCGCGCGCGATCTCGTGGCCGAGCGCACCGCTGCCCGCCTCGAAGCCCTTGCACAGCCACAGCACCGGCAGCGCCGCCGGCAGCGCCGCCAGGCGCTCGCGCAGCGCGGCCATCGGCGTGGCGACGATCAGCAGCCCGCCTTCGGCATGGCGCAGCGCGGCCGCATGGTCGGCCGTGACCGCCAGCGCGGGCGGCAGCGCGATGCCGGGCAGGTAGCGTGCATTGCACCGTTCGCGCTGCAGCGCCGCGGCCTGCGCCGCATCCCGCGCCCACAGCAGCGTCGGGCAGCGCGCACTCGCGGCGATCGCCAGCGCCGTGCCCCACGCACCGGCGCCCAGCACGCTGAGCTTCACGGCCGGGCCCGCCGCGCTCAGTTGACGCTGGTGATGATGCGCGGGGATTCGCCGTTGCCGCCGTTGCCGCCCTGGGCCTGCGCCTGCGCCTGCTGCGCCTCGAACATCGCCTGGAAGTTCACCTCCGACAGCATGATCGGCGGGAAGCCGGCGCGCGTGCAGATGTCGGACACGATCGCGCGCAGGTACGGGTAGATCATCTGCGGGCACACGATGCTGACGATGCCCTGCAGCTGGTCGGCGGGCACGTGGCGGATCTCGAAGATGCCGGCCTGCTTGGCTTCCACCAGGAACAGCGTCTTGTCCTTGACCTTGGTGGTGACGGTGGCGGTCACCGTCACCTCGAAGATGCCGTCGGCGATCGTCTCGACGCCCAGCGCCAGGTTGATCTCGACCTGCGGCTGCTGCTGCTCGAGCAGGATCTGCGGCGAGTTCGGCTGCTCCAGCGACAAGTCCTTCAGGTACATGCGCTGGATCTGGAAGACGGGGGTCTGCTCTGCTTCGGCCATGGTCGGGTTCCGGCGGGGGATGGGTCTGCGCGCCGAAGCGGCAGCGGCGAAAGGACGGGATTATCAGCCGCCGTCGCCGGCCAGCAGCGGCGCCAGGCCGCCGCGGCGGTCGAGTTCGACCAGATCGTCACAACCGCCCACGTGCACGCCGCCGATGAAGATCTGCGGCACGGTGCGCCGGCCGCTGCGCTCGATCATCTGCGCGCGCAGCGCCGGCTGCAGGTCGACGCGGATCTCGTCGAGCTGCGTCACGCCGCGCTCGAGCAGCAGCGCCTTCGCGCGGATGCAGTACGGGCAGGTGGCGGTGGCATACATGCGCACCGCCGGCTTCGGGGCTTCGTTCATCGGCATCGGCTCGGCAGGGGTGCGGGGCTGCGGCGGCGGCGCGGCCGCGGGCATCAGGCGGCCTTCTCGATCGGCAGGTTGGCTTCGCGCCAGGCCTTCGTGCCGCCGGAAAGCGAACGCGCCTGCTCGTAGCCGGCCTTGCGCAGCTGCGCCACCGCGCGCGACGAGCGCACGCCGCTGGCGCACACCACCACCAGCGGCAGCGACTTGTTGGCCGGCAGGCCCTTGCCCGAGCCGATCTGCGCCAGCGGCACGTTGCGCGCGCCGGCCGCGTGACCGGCCGCGAACTCGGCCGGCTCGCACACGTCGATCAGCACCGCCTTCTCGCGGTTGATCAGCTGCACCGCCGCCGCCGGCGACACCGCCCCGCCGCCGCCGCCGGCCGCGAGCGTGGGCCACAGCAGCATCAGGCCCGATGCCACGGCGGCCAGGATCAGCATCCAGTTCTCGACGATGAAGCTCCAGACCATGGCGACGGCGCCGCGCGGCGCAGGGAAAACGAGGGGCGGATTATAGAATTCGCCGCCCTGCACCGACCCGCCCGCACCTGCCATGCACCAGCTCGTCCTCGTCCGCCACGGTGAATCGACCTGGAACCTCGAGAACCGCTTCACCGGCTGGACCGACGTGCCGCTGACCGACACCGGCGTGCGCCAGGCGCAGCAGGCCGGCGTGCTGCTGCGCGAAGCCGGCTTCGACTTCGACATCGCCTACACCTCGGTGCTCAAGCGCGCCGTCTGGACGCTGTGGCACGCGCTCGAGCAGATGGACCGCTGCTGGCTGCCGGTGGTCAACGACTGGCGGCTCAACGAGCGCCACTACGGCGCGCTGCAGGGCCTGAACAAGGCCGAGACGGCGCGCCAGTACGGCGACGAGCAGGTGCTGGTCTGGCGCCGCAGCTACGACACGCAGCCGCCGCCGCTGGCGGCCGACGACCCGCGCCGCGAACACCTCGACCGCCGCTATGCCGGCCTGCAGCCCGGGCAGGTGCCGCTGACCGAGTGCCTGAAGGACACGGTCGCGCGTGTGCTGCCGTTCTGGCACGAAGTGCTCGCGCCCGCGGTGCGCAGCGGCCGGCGCGTGCTCGTGTCGGCCCACGGCAATTCGATGCGCGCGCTGGTCAAATACCTGGACGGCATCGGCGATGCCGAGATCGTCGGCCTGAACATCCCGAACGGCATCCCGCTGGTCTACGAACTCGACACGCAGCTGCGGCCGATCGGCAGCCGCTACCTCGGCGATCCGGAAGCCGCGGCGAAAGCCGCAGCCGCCGTGGCGCGCCAGGCCCGCGGCTGACGCCGGCCGCCTGCGCGCACCGCGGGCACATCCGCTTCGTCGGGCGCCGCGCGCCGGCCGCAGGCGAAACAGCGAAGCCCGGCCAGGGCCGGGCTTCGGGTCGGATCGCCGGCGCTGCCGCGCCGGCGGACTCGACGATCAGGGCTTGTTGCCTGTCGGGAACGGCCAAGCGGCCGCGGGGCTCAGCGCCGTCTTCGCCGCAGCGGCAGCCGGGGCCTTCTTGGACGCGGCCTTCTTCGCGGCGGCCTTCTTGGCCGGAGCCTTCTTCGCCGGAGCCGCCTTCGCAGCAGCCTTCTTCGCAGGCGCCTTCTTCGCGGCAGCCTTCTTGGCGGGCGCCTTCTTCGCGGCGGCCTTCTTCGCCGCCGAGGCCTTCTGGGCAATCGCCTTCTTGACGATCCCGACCTCCTTCTCGATCGCCTTCTTCACCGTCGCGATCCGGTTCGCCAGCGTCTTCTTGGCCGGCGCCTTCTTCGCCGCCGCCTTCTTGGCCGGCGCCTTCTTGGCCGGCGCCTTCTTGGCGGGAGCCTTCTTCGCCGGGGCCTTGCGGGCCGCGGGCTTCTTCGCAGTTGCCATTACGATCTCCTTGATCAAGTTGCCTAGAACACCGCGCTGCTCGATCCAGCGCGGTGATTCATCGCCCTGCAGTCTGCCGCGGCACCTCGGTGCCGCGGCGCGTGCCGCGGTGCGACGAATGGATCCCGGCCCGCGGCATGCGCTTCTGGCGGCGATGCTTCACGGACCGTCGGGCGCAGGCAGCCGCTCATGGCTGTTGTTCGGTGCGGCTGCACGCGTCAATCCCAGGACAGGGTGCCACCGGTCTGGTATTCGATGACACGGGTTTCGAAGAAATTGCGCTCCTTCTTCAGGTCGATCATCTCGCTCATCCACGGGAACGGGTTGTCCTCGTTCGGGTAGAGCGGCGCCAGGCCGATCTGCAGCGCACGCCGGTTGGCGATGTAGCGCAGGTAGCCCTTGAACATCGAGGCATTCATGCCGAGCACGCCGCGGGGCATCGTGTCCTCGGCGTAGCGGTACTCGAGCTCGACCGCGCGCTCGAACAGCGCGCGCACCTCGTCCTTGAAGGCCGGCGTCCACAGCTGCGGGTTCTCGAGCTTGATCGTGTTGATCAGGTCGATGCCGAAGTTGCAGTGCATCGATTCGTCGCGCAGGATGTACTGGTACTGCTCGGCCGCGCCCGTCATCTTGTTCTGCCGGCCGAGCGCCAGGATCTGCGCGAAGCCGACATAGAAGAACAGGCCCTCCATCAGGCAGGCGAAGACGATCAGGCTCTTCAGCAGCTTGCAGTCGGCCTCGGGCGTGCCGGTGGCGAAGGCCGGGTCCATGATCGCGTCGATGAACGGGATCAGGAATTCGTCCTTGTCGCGGATCGACGGGATCTCGTGATAAGCGTTGAAGATCTCGCTCTCGTCCAGGCCGAGCGACTCGACGATGTACTGGTAGGCGTGGGTGTGGATCGCCTCCTCGAAGGCCTGGCGCAGCAGGAACTGGCGGCATTCGGGCGCGGTGATGTGCCGGTAGGTGCCGAGCACGATGTTGTTCGCGGCCAGCGAATCGGCGGTGACGAAGAAGCCGAGGTTGCGTTTGACGATGCGGCGCTCGTCCTCGCTCAATCCGTTCGGATCCTTCCACGTCGCGATGTCGCGCGACATGTTGATCTCCTGCGGCATCCAGTGGTTGGCGCAGGTGGCGAGGTACTTCTCCCACGCCCACTTGTACTTGAAGGGCACCAGCTGGTTGACGTCGGTCCTGCCGTTGATCACGCGCTTGTCGGCGGCGTCGATCCGGTGATGCGCGGCCGCAGCCGCGGGCGGCGATGGGAGCACCGCGCGCGGCACCTCGCGAAGCGCGGAGGGCTCGATGCCTTGCAGGGCAGGCTGAGGAACGGAGCGGACTTCTTCTTCCCAGAGCAGCATGTCGTATGCGCTTCCTATGGCGGCGGATTATGTGAGTGTTGCGTGTGAACACCAAGCACTACTTGACATCGTCACACGCATGCGCATCGCGTTGTTGCACGTGCGCGTCGCGGCATGCGCGCGGCGGTTTCACTGGCACGCTTCGCATGCCGGATCGTCGATCGCGCAGTAGCGGATCCCATCGGCATCGGCGTCGGCCGGCGCGGCCGCACCCGGCATGCCGCCGGCCGCCGGCACCGCGTTCAGCGCGCCCGCCTGCACGGTGGACTTCTCGGCGTGGGTCGCGCCCATCGTGCGCAGGTAGTAGGTGGTCTTCAGGCCGCGCCGCCACGCGAGCTTGTAGGTGTCGTCGAGCTTCTTGCCCGACGCACCGGCGATGTACAGGTTCAGCGACTGCGCCTGGTCGATCCACTTCTGCCGGCGCGCCGCCGCCTCCACCAGCCACTGCGCGTCGACCTCGAAGGCGGTGGCGTACAGGCGCTTGCACTCCTCGGGCACGCGGTCGATGCGGCGCAGCGAGCCGTCGAAGTGCTTCAGGTCCATGACCATGACCTCGTCCCACAGGCCGCGCTGCTTCAGGTCGCGCACCAGGTACTCGTTGACCACGGTGAATTCGCCCGACAGGTTGCTCTTGACCGCGAGGTTGCCGAAGCAGGGCTCGATCGACGCATCGACGCCGACGATGTTGGAGATGGTCGCGGTCGGCGCGATCGCGGTGCAGTTGCTGTTGCGCATGCCGTGCGCGGCGATGCGCGCGCGCAGCGCGTCCCAGTCCATCGTGGTGCTGCGGTCCACCTCGAGGTAGGGCGAGCCGCCGCTGCCCTGCCCGGCCTGGCCGCCGCGCGCTTGCGCCAGCAGGTCCAGCGAATCGTGCGGCAGGATGCCGCGGTCCCACAGGCTGCCGCGATAGCTGCTGTAGCGGCCGCGCTCCTCGGCCAGCTCGGTGCTGGCCCAGTACGCGTGCCAGCACACCGCCTCCATCGAGCGGTCGGCGAACTCCACCGCCTGCGGCGACGCATAGGGCAGGCGCAGCCGGTACAGCGCGTCCTGGAAGCCCATCACGCCCAGCCCCACCGGGCGGTGGCGCAGGTTGCTGTCGCGCGCCTTCTTCACCGCGTAGTAGTTGAGGTCGATCACGTTGTCGAGCATGCGCATCGCGGTCGCCACCGTCTGCTTCAGCTTGGCCTGGTCGATCACGGTGCCGTCGGGGCCGTCCTTCAGGTGCTGCACCAGGTTGACCGAGCCCAGGTTGCACACCGCGATCTCGTCGGGCCCGGTGTTCAGCGTGATCTCGGTGCACAGGTTCGAGCTGTGCACCACGCCCGCGTGCTGCTGCGGGCTGCGCAGGTTGCAGGCGTCCTTGAAGGTGATCCACGGGTGCCCGGTCTCGTACAGCATCGACAGCATCCGGCGCCACAGGTCCTTGGCGGGCATGCGCTTGAAGAGCTTGATCGCGCCGCGGTCGGCCTCGGCCTCGTAGGCGCGGTAGGCCTGCTCGAAGTCGCGGCCGGTCTTGTCGTGCAGGTCGGGGCAGCTGCTGGGCGAGAACAGCGTCCATTGACCTTTGCCCGCATCCTGCGGATGCTCGCCGCCCTCGATCACCCGCTGCATGAACAGGTCGGGCACCCAGACGGCGGTGTTCATGTCGTGGGTGCGCCGCCGGTCGTCGCCGGTGTTCTTGCGCAGCTCCAGGAATTCCTCGATGTCCAGGTGCCAGGCCTCGAGGTACGCGCACACGGCGCCCTTGCGCTTGCCGCCCTGGTTCACGGCGACCGCGGTGTCGTTGACCACCTTCAGGAAGGGCACCACGCCCTGGCTCTTGCCGTTGGTGCCCTTGATGTGGGCGCCGAGCGCGCGCACGTTGGTCCAGTCGTTGCCCAGCCCGCCCGCGTACTTGCTGAGCAGCGCGTTCTCCTTGAGCGCGTCGTAGATGCCCTCGAGGTCGTCGGCGACGGTGGTCAGGTAGCAGCTCGACAGCTGGCTGCGCCGCGTGCCGCTGTTGAACAGCGTGGGCGTGCTGCTCATGAAGTCGAAGCTCGACAGCAGCCCGTAGAACTCGATCGCGCGCGCCTCGCGGTCGATCTCGTTGAGCGCCAGCCCCATCGCCACGCGCATGAAGAAGGCCTGCGGCAGCTCGATGCGGCGCTCGCCCACGTGCAGGAAGTAGCGGTCCACCAGCGTCTGCAGCCCCAGGTAGTCGAACTGCAGGTCGCGATCGGGCTGCAGCGCCGCGCCCAGCCGGGCCAGGTCGAACTGCGCCAGCCGCTCGTCGAGCAGCTCGGCCTGCACGCCGCGCTTCACGAACTGCGGGAAGTACTCGGCGTAGCGTGCGCCCATCTGCGCCTGCGTCGCCTCCTCGCCCAGCACTTCGCGGCGCAGGGTGTGCAGCAGCAGCCTTGCGGTGGCGCGCGTGTAGCCCGGCTCCTTCTCGATCAACGTACGCGCCGCCAGGATCGCGGCCTTGTAGACCTCGTCGATCGGCACGCCGTCGTACAGGTTGCGCCGGGTCTCGGCCAGGATCGGCTCGGGCTGCACGCCGGCGCCCAGGCCGGCGCAGGCCGACGCCACCAGCGCCTGCAGCGCGGCCGTGTCCAGCGGCACGCGCCGGCCGCCGTCGGTCACGTGCAGCCCGGCCGCGCGCGGCTGCACCGGCGCGGCCTGGCGCGCGCGCTCCTGCGCGCGCCGCTCGCGGTACAGCACGTAGGCGCGCGCCACCTCGTGGTGGCCGCCGCGCATCAGGTCCAGCTCGACCTGGTCCTGCACGTCCTCGATGTGGAAGGTGCCGCCGCCGGGGCGCGATCGCAGCAGGCCGCGCACCACCGTCTCGGTCAGCTGGTCCACGGTCTCGCGCACGCTGGCCGAAGCCGCGCCCTGGGTGCCGTGCACCGCGAGGAAGGCCTTCATCAACGCGACGGCGATCTTGTTCGGCTGGAAGCCGACCACCGCGCCATTGCGGCGGATGATCTGGTAGCCGGCGTAGGCCGGGTTCGGGGCGGCGGCCGGCGACCCGGGCGCGCCCAGGTGGGCAGCGAGTTCGACGGCTTCGGCGGTGAAGGGTTGCGTGGCGCTCATCGGGATCCTGGCAAGGGGTGGCGGGTGGCGGGTGGCGGGTGGCGGGTGGCGGACGGATACGCCCGCAGCACGCCGCCGCCGGACGAATCGGGGCCGGGGGCAGAGCCTCGGCCACGACGCGGAGCGGCCCGAAACGATCGGGCCCGCCCCTTGGTCCGGCAGCGGCGCGGGCGACCGCCGCAGCGTTGCGGACGACCCATCGCGTCACGGCCGCCGCCTCGAGGCGCACACTATATCTGGGGTTATGGTCGCATTCAAGACACTAGGGGTAGTGTCTGCCTCCGCACTTGCCCGAAGTTGCCCGTGCTTGCCCGAGCTTGCCCGGAGTCGCGGCGCGCGCGGCCCCGCGGCCTCGAGCGGCGCTGCCGCCGCCGCTTCAGCCCGTGGCGCGCGGCAGCGACGGCCGCCGCCGGCGCAACAGCCGGCGCAGCCGCGGCCAGTCGAAGCCGGGGCCGGGATCGGCCTTGCGGCCGGGGGCGACATCCTCGTGGCCCACGGTCTCGGCGATCGGCCAGCGGCGCGCCAGCGCACGCAGCAGCCGCGCCAGCACGCGGTACTGCTCGTCGTCGAAGGCATGGCCTTCGAGGCCCTCGAGCTCGATGCCGATCGAGTAGTGGTTGCAGTCGTCGCGACCGCGCCAGTGCGATCGGCCCGCGTGCCAGGCGCGCCGGTCGCAGGACACGAACTGCAGCACGCGGCCGTCGCGGCGCACGAAGAAGTGGGCCGACACCCGCAGCCCGCGCAGTTGCGCGTAGTACGGGTGCGCATCGCAGTCGAGCCGGTTGGTGAACAACTGCTCGACCGCATCGCCGCCGTACTCGCCCGGCGGCAGGCTGATCGAGTGCAGCACCACCAGCGTCACCGCCTCGCCTGCAGGGCGCTCGTCGAAGTTCGGCGACGGCCTCGCTTCGGCGCCCGACCACCAGCCCTCGCGCCAGGCGCGCCGGCGCGCGGCGGACGAAGGGCCGCGCACGGGTTCCTCGACGCCGTCGTCGGGCAGGCTCGGGGACACGCCGTGGGGCACCCGCAGCGGCACGGGCGACGGCGCGGCGCGCAGCTGGGGCTGACCGGGCGAATGCCCGGCGCGTACCGGGGATCGGCCGGGCGAATGCCCGGCGCGTACCGGGGATCCGCCGGGCAGATGCCCGGCCTTGGGGCCGCGCTCAGCCCTGTTCGCCACGCTCGCCGGGCGCATCGGCCCCCGCCAGCACGCCCAGCCGCGCCATGCGGTAGCGCATCTGGCGCAGCGACAGCCCGAGGCTCGCGCCGGCCGCGGTGCGGTTGTAGCGGTGCCGCGCCAGCGCACGCTCGAGGATGTCGCGCTCGACCGCATCCAGGTGCGCCTGCAGGTCGGCAGGCAGCGGCGCCGGATCCTTCGGCGGCGGCGCCGGCTGCGGCACGGATGGCGGCAGGGGCGCCGGCGTGGGCAGCTCGTCGAGCGCCGGCGCCAGCGGCTCGGCCAGCGCGGCCTCGTCCAGGCCGAGGTCGTCGCGCTCGATCGACTCGCCGCCCGACAGCGCGAGCGCGCGCTGCAGCAGGTTCTCGAGCTCGCGCACGTTGCCGGGGAAGGCGTAGCCCGCGAGCAGCTGCAGCGCATCGTCGCCGATCGTGGGCACCGGCTCGACGCCGGCCTCGGCCGCCAGCCGGCGCAGCACCGCCGCGCAGATCGCCGGCAGGTCGGCCAGGCGCTCGCGCAGTGCCGGCAGCCGGATGCCGATCACGTGCAGCCGGTAGTACAGGTCCTGGCGGAAGCGGCCGGCCTGCACCTCGTCGCCCAGGTCGCGGTGGGTGGCGCTGACGATGCGCACATCGGTCGGCGCCTCGGCGGTCGCGCCCAGCGGCCGCACCGCGCGCTCCTGGATCACGCGCAGCAGCTTGCTCTGCATCGCCAGCGGCAGGTCGCCGATCTCGTCGAGGAACAGCGTGCCGCCCTGCGCCGCGCGCAAGAAGCCTTCGCGGTCTTCGGCGGCACCGGTGAACGCGCCCTTGCGCACGCCGAAGAACTCGGCCTCGAGCAGCGTCTCGGGGATCGCACCGCAGTTGACGGCCACGAAAGGCCCGGCGGCGCGCGGCGAGACTTCGTGGATCGCGCGCGCGACCAGCTCCTTGCCGGTGCCCGACTCGCCGCTCACCAGCACCGGCGCCATGCTGCGCGCCACCTTCGCGACCAGCGCGCGCACCTGCTGCATCGCCGCGCTGTCGCCGGCCAGCCGCTGCAGCGCCGGCAGCGGTGCGGGCGGGTCGTCGCGGCGCCGGCGCGGCGTGGGCGGCGGCGCGGCCGGCGGCTCGCGGCCGACCGCGGCGGCGACGACGGCGCGGAACTGGCGCAGGTCAACCGGCTTGGTCAGGTAGTCGTAGGCGCCGCACTTCAGTGCCTCGACCGCACCCTGCGCCGAGCCGTAGGCGGTGATCACGATCACCTTCTCGCCGCGGCCGGCCGCCTCCATGCGCCGCAGCAGGTCCAGCCCGGTGCCGTCGGGCAGCCGCAGGTCGGTGATCACCGCGTCGAAGGCGCGCGCTTGCAGCGCGTCCCAGGCCTCGGCCACGGTGCCGGCGGTCTCGACTTCGCAGCCTTCGCGCACCAGCGTCAGCTCGTACAGCGTGCACAGGTCCGGCTCGTCGTCGACGACCAGCAGGCTCGGGGCGGCAGGCGGGCTCAAGTGGCGGCGGGGGCGGCGGGGGCGGCGGGCTGCACGGCCGGGGTGTCGCGCAGCATCACCACCAGGAAGAGTTTGCGCTGCCCGTCGGCGCGCAGCCGGTATTCGATGCCGGCGCCGTAGCGTTCGCACAGCTCGCGGCAAATATACAGGCCGAGCCCCGTGCCGCGGCTGCGCGTCGAGAAGAAGGGCTCGAACATGTAGGCCTCGACCTCGGGCGCGATCGGCGCGCCGTCGCTGTCGACCAGCAGCAGCGCGGTGGCCTCGTCGCGCAGCGCCAGGCGCACGCCGATCGCGCCGGGCGCGCCGGTGGCGTGGCGCAGCGCGTTGTCGAGCAGGTTCACGAGCACGCGGCGCAGGTGCTCGGCGTCGAAGCGCACCATCAGCGGCCGGCGCGGCAGCTCCAGCCGCAGCCGGCCGCCGATCTCGATGCCTTCGGTGCGCGCCCATTCGTCGGCCGCGGCGGCCACCACCGCAGCGGCATCCACCGCCGCGGGCGCCGCCGCCGATGCCGAGGGCGCGGCCTCGAGCACGTCGTCGACGATGCGCCGCAGCCGCTGCACGTTGTCGGCGACGATCCGCGCCAGCCGCGCCTGCGGCTCGGGCAGCGGGTCTTCGAGCAGCAGCGCATTGGCCTGCGCGATCGCCGCCAGCGGGTTGCGGATCTCGTGCGCGATGCCGGCCGACACCCGGCCCATCGCCGCCAGCTTCTCCTGGCGGATGCGCGCGCGCACGGTGCGCACGTCTTCGAGCAGCAGCACGCAGTACTCCTCGCCCGCGGGCCAGCCGCGCGCGCCCTTGCGCCGCGTGAAGCGCACCCGCATGCGCAAGGTGCGGGTGTCGCCCGCGCCCACATGCAGCGTCACCTCTTCGCCGGCCGCGGGCCAGCGCCCCTCGGCCAGCGCACGCCTGACCGCCTGCGCCAGCGCCGCCCACTCGGTGCGCCCTTGCAGCTGGAAGTTGGGCTGCAGGCCGGTGCCGGGTACCGCGAGCAGGCTGCGCGCCGCCGGGTTGCTGGTGCGCACGCGCAGTTCGCGGTCGACGACCAGCACGCCGTCGGCCATCTCCTCGATCACCAGCCGGTTCAGCCGTGCCTGGCGGCGTGCCAGCTCGAGGCTGCCGCGGGCGCTGCGTTCCTCGCGCGCCAGCCGCGCGGCCAGCTCCGCCGCCACCAGCGCGATCGCGAAGAAGCCGATGCCCGCCAGCCCCGCCTGCGTGATCGGCACGGCGCCGGTGCTGCCGGCGCGGTCGGCGTACCAGGCCGTCAGCAGCAGCAGCAGCGACACGGCGGCGGCCGTGCCCAGCGCGACCAGGCGCGAACTCAGCACGCCGGCCATCAGCACCGGCAGCACCAGCAGCGCAGCCACGTTGATGCCGGCGCCCGACGCCAGCAGGTGCAGCGCGCCGAACACCAGCAGGTCCACGCCGATGGTGCCCAGCCACAGGCGCCGCCGTTGCGCAGCGCCGCCGCGGGCCAGCATCGGCGCCGCCGCGCCCGCAGGCGGCAGCATCCACCACAGCACCGACTGCAGCGAGTAGCCCAGGCACACCGCCAGCACGGCGAACGGCGGCCGCACGTCGGCCAGCCCCGCCAGCCCGATGCCGGCGGCGAGCGCCACGCCGATCGCCGCGCGCGCGGCCGCATAGGTGCGGTAGATGCGGGCGAGCGCCGACGGGCCGCCGCTGGATTCGGGCGCGCCTTCGGCCTCGGACGCGGCTGCGGGCTCGGGGGCCGCCCAGTCGGCGTGCAGGATCGAGTCGCCCAGCACGGATGCAGGAGGGGACGAATCCGGGCGATCCGCGGCAGCGGCATCGGCTGCACCCGGCGGTGCGTTGCCGGCGCGCGCTGCGAAGCCTGCGATGCGGTCGGCCGGATTCATGCCCCGCCCCCCTCGAACGAGGGGGCCGCCGCATGAACGCGGGCATCGATCGCCGATCGCCGCGTGTTCGCCGGACCCGAGCCGCTCATCATTCGGTATTCTGACGGCCTTCCCGCGATCGGCAGCCACCGGCATGCGCATCCTGGCCTGCATCACCCTGTGCCTCGGCATCGGCGCCGGCGCCGCGGCATGGGCCGACACGCCCGGCCTGCCGGCCGAACCGGCCGCAGCAGGTGCCGCGGTGCTGGACAGCGCGGCGGTGGCCGACATCCTGCGCGAAGCCGGCGAAGGCGCCGCGCTGAGCGAGGGGGCCGCCGCGCCGGCACCCGCAGCATCGGCGCCGGCCCGGCCGACGACGCCGCCGGCCCGGCCGGCCGCCCAGCCCGCAGCCGCTGCCGACGACCCTTTCGGCCTGCGGCCGCGCGTGAAGGAAGCCTGGGACTGGGTGAAGGAATCGGTGCCCTGGCTCGACACCCCCGCCGAGGCCGAGCCCGAACGCCGGCCCGCGCCGAGGGCGCATCCGGGCTGGGACGCACCGGGGCTGCACGACCCGCTCGATCAGCGCTCCGGCGGCTCCACCGGTGCCACCGGCTGGGGCGGCAGCCACACCGGCGCCACGCAGGCGCCGCCTAACGCGCTGCCCGATGCGCTGCAGGCCCGATCGACCGCCACCCCGGTGGACTCGCTGTTCGAATCCATCCGCGAAGCCGTCGCGACGGTTCGCGAGGCGATCGCGCACCCGATGAGCTGGCTGATCGCCGCGCTCGTGGCGGCCGGCGCCTTCGCGATCAAGCGCTTCGATCGTCGGCCGAAGTGAGCGCGGCCGCGCGCCCCTGCGCGCCGGCACCGGCCGGCAGCCCGGCGGCCACGAAGTGCGGGTTGTCGAAGCCCGGCTTGCCGTAGGCGAGCGCCCGGCCCTGCAGGTCGCACACCGATCCGCCGGCGGCCGCGAGCACCGCGTGGCCGGCGGCGATGTCCCACTCCATCGTGCGGCCCAGCCGCGGATACAGATCGGCCTGGCCGGCCGCCACCAGGCACAGCTTCAGCGACGAGCCGGCGCTCACCGTCGCCGCGACCCGGCGCCCGGCCAGGAAGGCCTGCAGCGCCGCCGCGTCGCCGTGCGAGCGGCTGGCCACCACGGTGATGCCTTGCGCCGGCGCAGCCCGGCAGCGGATCGGCCTGCGCCCGGCCTCGTCCTCCACCCAGGCGCCGGCCGCCGTGTCGCCGGCGTACAGCCGGCCCAGCGCCGGCGCGTAGACCACGCCCAGCCGCGGCGCGCCGTCCTGCACCAGCGCGATGTTCACGGTGAACTCGCCGTTGCGCGCGATGAATTCCTTGGTGCCGTCGAGCGGATCGACCAGCCAGAACTCGCGCCCGACCTGCGGCACGTCGCCGCGCGCGGCCGCCTCCTCGGCCACCACCGGCACGCCGGGCGCCAGCGCCTGCAGCGCCGGCACGATCACGCGTTCGGCGCGCTCGTCGGCCTCGGTCACGGGCGAGCAGTCGGCCTTGCCGCGCACCTCGAAGGGCTGCGCATACACCTCGAGCACGACCTGCCCGGCCGCACGCGCGATCCGCGCCATCGCGTCGAGCCAATGCGGATGCCGTTCGGTCAAGGTCGTCCTCCATGCGCCGCGCGCGCCCGGCGCCGCTGCGGCATTCGTTACGGATTGCGGCATTGCGGGCGGCTGCCCTGCCTCGGGCCCCGGGCGCCGTGGCCGAGAATGCCGATTCTGCCGAAGCACCCGGCCCCGACGGAGCCGCGAAGTGCGCAGGATTCGCCGCATTCGACCTTGCCCCGATGAGCGCCACCCCAGACGACCCGCATCCCCTGACCCACCTGCAGCGCCTCGAGGCCGAGAGCATCCACATCATCCGCGAAGTGGTCGCCGAGTGCGAACGGCCGGTGATGCTGTACTCGATCGGCAAGGATTCGGCGACGATGCTGCACTTGGCGCGCAAGGCCTTCCATCCGGCGCCGCCGCCGTTCGCGCTGCTGCACGTCGACACCACCTGGAAGTTCCGCGACATGTACGCGCTGCGCGACCGCATGGCGCGCGAATCGGGCATGGAGCTGCTGGTGTGGCGCAACCCCGAGGCGCTGGCGCAGGGCATCAACCCCTTCGACCACGGCTCGCAGATCCACACCGACCTGTGGAAGACGCAGGGCCTGAAGCAGGCGCTCGACCACTACGGCTTCGACGCCGCCTTCGGCGGCGCGCGCCGCGACGAGGAGAAGAGCCGCGCCAAGGAACGCATCTTCAGCTTCCGCTCGGCCGCGCACCGCTGGGACCCGAAGAACCAGCGCCCCGAGCTGTGGAACCTGTACAACGCGCGCAAGCATGCGGGCGAGTCGATCCGCGTGTTCCCGATCTCCAACTGGACCGAGCTCGACGTCTGGCAGTACATCCACCTGCACGACATCCCGATCGTGCCGCTGTACTACGCGAAGGAGCGGCCCGTCGTGGAGCGCGGCGGCACGCTGCTGATGGTCGACGACGAGCGCTTCCGCCTGGCGCCCGGCGAGGTGCCGCAGATGCGCAAGGTGCGCTTCCGCACGCTCGGCTGCTACCCGCTGTCGGGCGCGATCGAGAGCGAAGCCGACACCCTGCCGGCGATCATCCAGGAGATGCTGCTGGCGCGCACCAGCGAGCGCCAGGGCCGCATGATCGACCACGACCAGGCCGCGTCGATGGAGAAGAAGAAGCAGGAGGGGTACTTCTGATGGCGCACGTGTCCGACCTGATCGCGGCCGACATCGGCGCCTACCTGCGCCAGCACGAGCACAAGAGCCTGCTGCGCTTCATCACCTGCGGCAGCGTCGACGACGGCAAGAGCACGCTGATCGGCCGGCTGCTGTACGAGGCGAAGATGCTGTTCGAGGACCAGCTCGCCGCGGTCGAGGCCGACAGCCGCAAGTGGGGCACCCAGGGCGCCGCCATCGACTTCGCGCTGCTGGTCGACGGGCTGGCCGCCGAGCGCGAACAGGGCATCACGATCGACGTCGCCTACCGCTACTTCAGCACCGACCGGCGCAAGTTCATCGTCGCCGACACGCCCGGGCACGAGCAGTACACGCGCAACATGATCACCGGCGCGTCCACCGCCGACGCCGCCGTGATCCTGGTCGATGCACGCAAGGGCGTGCTCACGCAGACGCGCCGCCACAGCCACCTGGTCGGGCTGATCGGCATCCGCAAGGTGGTGCTCGCGGTCAACAAGATGGACCTGGTCGGCTACGACGCCGCCCTGTTCGACCGCATCACCGGCGAGTACCTCGAGTTCGCCCGGCGCATCGGGCTGGGCGAGGTCACCGCGATCCCGCTGTCGGCGCTGGCCGGCGACAACATGCTCGCGCCGAGCGCGCACACGCCCTGGTACCGCGGCCCCACGCTGATGGGCTGGCTCGAGACGGTCGAGAAGGACGATTCGCGCCAGCAGCAAGGGCCGCTGCGCCTGCCGGTGCAGTGGGTCAACCGCCCCGACCACAGCTTCCGCGGCTTCGCCGGCAGCATCGCCGGCGGCAGCGTGCGCCCGGGCGACCGCGTGCGCGTGCTGCCCTCGGGGCGCCAGACGCAGGTGGCGCGCGTGATCGGCCCCGACGGCGACCTGCCCCGGGCGGTGGCCGGCCAGTCGGTCACGCTGACGCTGGCCGACGAGGTCGACGTGTCGCGCGGCGACCTGCTCAGCAGCGCCGACAGCCCGCCCGAGGTGGCCGACCAGTTCGAGGCGACCGTGGTGTGGATGGCCGACGAGCCGATGTACCCGGGCCGGCCCTACCTGCTGAAGATCGGCACGCGCACGGTGAACGCCACCGTCACCGAGCCCAAGTACCGCGTCAACGTGAACACGCTCGAGCACCTGGCGGCCAAGCAGCTCGAGCTCAACGAGATCGGCGTGGTCAACCTGTCGCTCGACCGGCCGGTGGCCTTCGACGCCTACCGCGACAACCGCGAGACCGGCGGCTTCATCCTGATCGACCGGATGAGCAACGCCACCGTCGGCGCGGGCATGCTGCACTTCGCGCTGCGCCGCGCGCACAACATCCACCTGCAGCACGTCGATGTGGACAAGGCGGCGCGCGCCGAGCTCAAGGGCCAGCGCCCCTGCGTGCTGTGGTTCACCGGGCTGTCGGGCGCGGGCAAGAGCGCGATCGCCAACCTGGTCGAGAAGCGGCTGCTGGCGATGGGCCGCCACACCTACCTGCTCGACGGCGACAACGTGCGCCACGGCCTGAACCGCGACCTCGGCTTCACCGAGGCCGACCGCGTCGAGAACATCCGCCGCATCGCCGAAGTGGCGCGGCTGATGGTCGATGCCGGGCTGATCGTGCTGACCGCGTTCATCTCGCCGTTCCGCGCCGAGCGCCGGATGGCGCGCGCACGCGTGGGCGACGGCGAGTTCATCGAGGTCCACGTCGACACGCCGCTCGAAGTGGCCGAGGCGCGCGACGTGAAGGGCCTGTACAAGAAGGCGCGGCGCGGCGAGCTGCAGAACTTCACCGGCATCGATTCACCCTACGAGCCGCCGGAGCAGCCCGAGATGCGCATCGACACCACCGCGCTCACGGCCGACGAGGCCGCCGAGCAGGTGATCCAGCGGCTGCGCCGGGCCGGCATCGTGCACTGAGCACACTGCCGCCGCACCGCACTGCACTGCCGCCGCTGCACGCACGATGGACCCGATGTACGCCGCAGCCGGCTTCGGCGTCGGCCTGATGGTCGGGCTCACCGGCGTGGGCGGCGGCGCGCTGATGACGCCGCTGCTGGTGCTGGCCTTCGGCCAGGCGCCGGCGGTGGCGGTAGGCACCGACCTGTGGTTCGCGGCGATCACCAAGATCGCCGGCGGCAGCCTGCACCACGGCCGCGGCAACGTCGACGCCCAGGTGCTGCGCCGGCTGTGCCTGGGCAGCCTGCCGGCCGCCGTGCTGACGCTCGCGTGGCTGCACCTGAGCGGCGCGCACCAGGTCAAGAACGGGCTGATCCTGAACGCGCTGGGCGCGATGATCGTGGTCACTGCGCTGGCGATGCTGTTGCGCAAGCAGGTGCAGGCGATCGGCCGGGGCTTGCGGATCAATGCCGCCGAGCGCTTCAAGCAGTGGCAGCCGGCGCTGACGGTGCTGGCCGGCGCGACCCTGGGCGTGCTGGTCACGCTGACCTCGGTGGGCGCGGGCGCGCTCGGCGCGGTGATGCTGTCGTACCTGTACCCGCTGCGGATGACGCCGCGCCGGCTGGTGGCGACCGACCTGGTGCACGCGATCCCGCTGACCATCGTCGCCGGCAGCGGCCACCTGCTGATGGGCAACGTCGACGGCGGCCTGCTGCTGACGCTGCTGCTGGGCTCGATCCCGGGCGTGCTGCTGGGCGCGCACTTCAGCGACCGCGCGCCCGAAGGCATCATCCGGCCTGCGATCGGCGTGGTGCTGGTGGCGGTGGGGGTCAAGCTGATCACCGCCTGAGCCGCCGGCACCGCGCTGCGCGCCGGACCCAGCGCCGCCGAATGAGCCGACCCGACGATCCGCGATCGCGCCGCGCCTGGCGGCTGTCGGCGCTGCTGTATGCGCTGCTGATCGCCTACGGCAGCCTGTTCCCGTTTTCCGGCTGGACCCGGCCGCCTGAGCCCTGGGCCTGGCTGCGCTGGCCGCCGGACGTCGCGCACTGGTCGCGGGCGGACCTGCTCGTCAACATCCTGGCCTACGTGCCGCTGGGCTTCGGCCTGGCGAGCGGCAGCAGCCCCAGGCGCAGCGGCATGGCTGCCGTGCTGTGGGCGGCGCTGGCAGGCTTCGCGCTCAGCTTTTCGATCGAGTCGACGCAGGCCTACCTGCCGGCCCGCGTGTCCTCGCTCGGCGACCTGCTCACCAACACGGGCGGCACCCTGCTGGGTGCGATGCTGGCGCGCGGGCTGGGCAGCCGCGGGCATGCGGGGCGGCTGCTGGCCGACTGGCGCGCGCGCGCGATCGAGCCCGGACGCGCCGCCGATGTCGCGCTGATCGCGCTCGGGTTGTGGGCGCTGTCGCAGCTGAGCCCGCTCGTGCCGTCGTTCGATATCGGCAACCTGCGCCACGGCGTGGCCCCGATCGCGCGGACCGTGACCGGCGCGGCCCCGTTCGATGCAGCCCAGGCCGCCCAGTATTTGTTCACCATCGCCGCCCTGGCGCTGCTGCTGCAAGGCATCGTGCAGCCGCAGCGCCGGCGCTGGCGGCTGGTGTCGGGCGCCTTCGGCGCCGTGCTGGTGCTGAAGGTGCCGATGATCGGCCGGCAGGTGTCCCTCGAGATGCTCGCCGGCCTCGGCGGCGGCCTTGCCCTGGCCGCCGCGCTGTCGCGGCTTCGGCGCGCGGCGGCCGGTGCGGCCGGCATCGCGCTGCTGTGCGCCGGCATTGCCGCCGAGGCCCTCGCCCCGGGCGGCACGCAGACGTACACGGCGTTCAACTGGGTGCCGTTCCAGGCTCACCTGACCAACCCGCTGATCGGCGTGACCGTCATCCTCGAGACGGCATGGGGCCCCTTTGCGCTGATCGGCCTCGCGTATCGGGGCGGCTGGTTCCGCAAGACGCTGCCCGCGGCTGCGGTGGGCGCGGCGCTGATCGGCGGTGCGCAGTTCGCGCTCGAGTATGCGCAGCAGTGGATCCCGGGCCGCACCGGCGACCTGACCGCGGCATTGATCGCCGCCGCCGCGTGGCTGGCCGCCTGGCGGCTGATGCCGGCCGCACCCGCCCCGGATCCCGCAACGGCGCGGCAGCCCGGGCAGCACCGCCGCAAGCGCGGACGCCGGCGCTGGATCGAGACGGCTCTGGGTATCGGCGGCCTGGCCGCGATCGCCGGCACGGTGGGATGGGCCGTGAGGCGGCCGGTGCCGCTGGGCAAGGGCGACAAGCGCCTGGCGCCCATGCTGCCCGCGCCGGGCGAACTGATGCCGGCGCGACTGCCGGGCTTTCGCAGCGCGCATCCGCGCCTGCCCCATCCGTCGGCAGCGGACCTCGACGCGCTGCGCCGGCTCAACCCCGGCTGGCTCGAAGAACAGCGGCGCGCCGCACGCGAGGGTGCCGGCAACACCTGGACGGTAGCCGTGGCCGAGCTGGCCGCTGCGGGCAGCCAGCGGCTGGAGCTGCTGCTGCAGCGCCTGCTCGACCTGAAGCTGGATTGGCGCGGGCACGAGCAGGGCAAGGCGCTGGCGGTGGCCTACGACTGGCTGCACGACCGCTGGGCGCCCGACCAGCGCGCGCAACTGCGCAACAAGCTGGCCGACGCCGCCGACTACCTGATCCATTACATCCGCGAAGAACGGCTGTCGCCGTACAACGTGTACCTGTACAACGCGCCGTTCCAGGCGCTGGTGGCCTGCTCGCTCGCGCTGTGGCGCGACGACCCGCGCGGCGAGCCGGTGATGCGCTTCACTGCCGACCTGTGGAAGAACCGCGTGCTGCCGGTGTGGCGCCAGGTGATGGGCCAGAACGGCGGCTGGCACGAAGGTGGCGAATACGTCGGCATCGGCATCGGCAACGCCATCTGGGAGGTGCCGGCGATGTGGCGCAGCGCCACCGGCGAAGACCTGTTCGCCGCCGAGCCCGGCATCCGCGGCTTCCTCGACTTCGTGATCCACCGCACCCGGCCCGACGGCACCCACCTGCGCATCGGCGACGGCGCCTTCTTCGACCGCAACGTGCCGGCGCGGCTGCCGCTGGCGATCGAATACCGCCGCCCCGCCGCCTACTCGATGGCGCCGCCCGGCAGCGTCGCGCCCACCGCCTGGCCCTGGGGCCCGCTGCCCAAGCCCTGGCTGAACGACCCCGCCGCGCTGGCGCGCGAGCCGCTGTCCAAATGGTTCGACGGCATCGGCTGGGTGATCGCGCGCAGCGGCTGGGGGCCCGATGCGACGATGGTCAGCTTCAAGGCCGGCGACCACTACTGGTCGCACAGCCACCTCGACCAGGGCAGCTTCACCCTCTACAAGGGCGGCGCGCTGGCGCTGGACAGCGGCGCCAACTACGGCCCGGGCTACGGCTCCGACCACCACCTGAACTACAGCATGCAGACGATCGCGCACAACGCGATCACCGTCACCGACCCCGACGACACCGTGCCGATGCCGGCCGCACCGAACGAAAAGCCGCGGGCGATCGCCAACGACGGCGGCCAGCGGCGCGTCGGCTCCGGCTGGGGCATCGAGCGTGCGCCGCTGGACCACGCGGAGTGGGATGCCAAGCGCGAGCTGTACCACACCGGCCGCATCGCCCGCTACGAAGACCGCGACGGCATCACGCTCGCGGTGGCCGACGTCACCCCCGCCTACACCAACAAGCTGTCGGGCAAGGGCACGTTCTCCAACCGCACGCGGCGCGTCGAGCGCGCGTGGCGCGTGTTCGCCTACGACCGCATCGACGACGTGGTGGTCGTCTACGACGACGTGGTCGCCACCAGACCCGCTTTCCGCAAGCGCTGGCTGCTGCACACCACGAACCAGCCGCAGATCGACGGCAGCAGCTTCGTCGCCGAAGTGGCGCCGCGCCCGGGCCCGGGCCGCGCCGGCGGCCGGCTCGAAGGCCGGGTGCTGCTGCCGCGCGACGCCGTGCTGCTGCCGGTCGGCGGGCGCGGCTTCGAGTTCTGGGTCGATGGCGTCAACTACGACGAAGGCGGCAAGCTCGCGCAGGCCACTGCCAGCCCGCCGCCGCAGGGCATCGAGCCCGGCCGCTGGCGGCTCGAAGTGATGCCCGCCGCCGACGCCGCCACCGACCGCTTCCTGGTGGTGCTGCTGCCGCGCGCGCCGGGCGATGCGGCGCCGCAGCGCGTGCGCCTGCTCGAAGAGGCCGGCCGCACCGGCGCCGAAGTCGCCGGGCCGCAACGTACCGTGCGTTACTGGTTCCGCGAGGGCGAGCTGGGCGCGCAGGTGGAGGTGGTGCCGCGTTGAGGGTCGGCGTCGAGGGTCGGCGCTTGGGGGCCGCCTCGCCGTCCACGCTGCCCGCCGGGGCTGAGAGGCATCCCTTTCAAGGTCTTTTCAAGGCGGCCTGCTTGAGCACGCGAGCAGTGGAGACATGAGAGCGGGCGATGGAGCCATCGACGTAGCCTTTGGCCTGCGGGGGCTTGGGTT